>CAFBQC010000004.1_pt1 | contig 28412 bp, 29 predicted proteins | sample 7269891 | NCBI WGS metagenome assembly CAFBQC01 (sample SAMEA6814167, study PRJEB35770) | freshwater metagenome | biome: Freshwater; feature: Freshwater reservoir; material: water | place: Czech Republic | collected 2017-06-27 | depth 30m m
CATTACCCATTCCGTTTAGTTCCTCCTGGAATTCTTGCTGCACACCTTGAAAAGATTTGTAACTCAGAAGGCGTCAGTGTTGCTAAAGGTGTTATTCCATTAGTTGTTCGTGCATCTGGTGGATCTGTTCGCGATGCACTATCTGTACTTGGACAGTTATTGGCTGGTGCGGGCGATGATGGAGTTAGTTATGACATTGCGATTCAATTATTAGGTTTCACCGACGGCGCATTATTAGATGATGCAGTAGATGCAATCGCCGCCCATGATGGTGCGACTCTCTTTAAAACTATGGACCGAGTCATCGAATCAGGTCATGACCCTCGCCGATTTACCGCCGACATGTTGGAACGAATCCGCGACTTAATGATTGTCGATGCACTCAAGGATTCAACCGTTAACTCCATTTTGCGGGATATGCCCGATGATCAGATGGAGCGCATGCGTAATCAAGCCTCTCGAATCGGTAGTGCCAATCTTTCTAGGGCTGCAGATATTGCCGCCGAGGGACTGACTCAGATGCGTGGAGCCACCGCCCCACGACTAATGCTTGAGCTCATTTGTGGCCGGATCCTTCTACCTATTGGTGATTCAAGTGATTCAGGAATGCTCTCACGCATTGAACGTTTAGAGCGTGCAGAAAACCTTGCGCCAATGTCCACCGTTCGCTCTTCAGAGGCACGCACCGTGGAGCCAAAAGAAAGTACAGGCTCCACTCATGCGACCTCTGAAGTCACACACTCCAAAGTTGAGGAAGTGGAACCTACTGCAAAGAGCTCGTCTGTATCCCAATCTGGTGCATTTGATATCTCTGCTTTACGCCGAGCATGGCCTGATGTTATTGAAGATGTTAAAAAACGCCGCCGACTTACATGGTCATTACTGAGTGCATCGGCTCAAGTATTAGCTGTTGATGAAACGGCAATCACTATTGGAATCGTTAATGCTGGAGCGCGCGATTCATTCGTTCGCTCCGAGTCCGATGAAATTCTTCGCAAAGCTTTCGTAGATGTTGTTGGTATTGATCGTCGCATTGAATGCGTTGTAGATCCTTCAATCGATACTAATACTCCAGCAGCTCGTGAGACTAGAACATCAGAGGCCCCAACAGATAAAAATTTATTGTCGGGTGCAGCATTGCTCGCACAAGAGCTCGGCGCTAAAGTGATTGAGAAGAATTTATAGATGTCAGGTATGTACGAAGGCGCAATCCAAGATTTAATAGATGCCCTAGGTCGCTTGCCAGGTATTGGTCCGAAATCTGCACAGCGAATTGCTTTTCATATCTTGCAAGCCGAGCCAGAGATTGCTGCCGCACTTGTTGATTCAATCCGAACCGTAAAAGATCGAGTTAAGTTTTGCACCACATGTGGAAATGTCTCTGAAGAAGATGAATGTCGTATCTGTCGCGATCCGCGCCGTGAAACTTCTTCCATCTGCGTTGTAGAAGAAAGTAAAGATGTCATTGCAATCGAACGTACTCGTCAATTTCGAGGTAAGTATCATGTGTTAGGTGGAGCGATCTCTCCGATTGATGGAATTGGTCCCGAGCAGTTACGTATTCGAGAGTTAATGTCGCGCTTGAGCGATCCAGAAATCACCGAAGTTATCTTGGCAACTGATCCAAACCTTGAGGGCGAGGCCACGGCCACATATTTAGCTCGCATGATTAAACCGTTAGATATAAAGGTGTCACGATTGGCATCGGGCCTACCCGTAGGTGGAGATCTGGAATATGCCGATGAAGTGACCCTTGGTCGAGCCTTTGAGGGCCGCCGAAACGTTTAATCCCATTATGTGACACGCAGACCGTCTCATATAGTAAGAAAATCAGAAAAATGGTTAGCGCCACCAGAATTAATGCGCCACCATTGCTACATGGGACTCATTGTTCAGAAATACGGCGGCTCCTCAGTAGCCGATGCCGAGGGCATGAAGCGCGTTGCCAATCGAATTGTGGCTGCCAAGCGCGATGGAAATCAGGTCGTTGTCGTGGTCTCGGCCATGGGAGATACGACCGATGAACTCATTGATTTAGCTAAACAAATCACGCCTATTCCTTCCGGGCGCGAGCTAGATATGTTGCTTACTGCCGGAGAGCGAATCTCGATGGCGTTGTTAGCTATGGCAATTACAAATTTAGGACATGAAGCACGTTCATTTACAGGCAGCCAAGCTGGAGTTATCACAACATCAGCACATGGCCGTGCACGCATTATCGATGTGACACCAGGTCGTATTCAAGAAGCACTTAAAGAAGGTGCGATTGCGATCGTTGCAGGTTTTCAAGGAATTTCTCAAGATACTAAAGATGTAACAACACTTGGTCGTGGCGGAAGTGACACGACTGCCGTTGCATTAGCAGCAGCACTTGAAGCCGATGTCTGCGAAATTTATACCGACGTCGATGGAGTGTTCAGCGCAGATCCACGAGTTGTACCTAGTGCGCGAAAATTAAAAACAGTTACGTATGATGAAATGTTAGAGCTTGCAGCAAGTGGTGCAAAAGTTTTACATCTGCGATGTGTTGAGTATGCACGTCGATATGACTTACCAATTCACGTACGTTCATCTTTTTCAACCAACGAAGGAACATGGGTAGTTAAAAATCACCCAGAAGGAGCAGACATGGAACAAGCAATCATCTCTGGAATCGCACACGATAAGAGTGAAGCGAAAATAACAATTGTCGGGGTACCTGACCGTACCGGTGTAGCTGCGCGCATCTTTCAAGCAATTGCCGATGCCGATATCAACATCGACATGATTGTTCAGAATGTTTCTGCCGCCGCCACTGGCTTAACAGATATTTCATTTACTCTTCCTAAAGCTGAAGGTGTTGATGCAACAGCTATCTTGCAAAAACTGCAGGGTGAAGTTGGCTTTGCTTCGATTCAATACGATGATCAAATTGGAAAGCTGTCATTAGTCGGTGCGGGAATGCGCTCACATCCAGGCGTAACTGCAACGTTTTTCGGCGCTTTATCTGATGCAGGAGTCAATATTGAGATGATCTCAACCTCTGAAATCCGTATCTCAGTTATCTGCCGTGAAGCCGACTTGGAGCGTGGAGCGAGGGCTGCCCACAGCGCATTCGAATTAGATGCCGATAACAACGAAGCACTTGTTTATGGAGGAACTGGTCGATGACTAAACCTTCACTTGCCGTTGTTGGCGCAACTGGGGCTGTTGGCACAGTCATGTTGGGAATCCTGTCTGAGCGCGAAGATGTCTGGGGAGAGATTCGCTTAATCGCTTCCGCACGCAGTGCTGGAAAGAAATTAATGTGCCGTGGGGAAGAGCTGACTGTTGTTGCGCTATCACCTGAAGCATTTGATGGCATTGATGTCGCAATGTTCGATGTACCTGATGAGATTTCCGCTGAGTGGGCTCCGATTGCTGCATCACGTGGTGCAGTTGTTGTAGATAACTCAGGAGCGTTTCGCATGGATGCTGATGTTCCACTAGTGGTTCCAGAAGTTAATCCACAAGAAGTAAAGAATCGACCTCGAGGAATTATTTCTAATCCGAACTGCACGACACTTTCAATGATTGTTGCCCTGGGAGCATTGCATCGCGATTATGAATTACAGGAACTTGTAGTTTCGTCATATCAAGCAGCATCAGGTGCGGGCCAAGCTGGCATCGATATCTTGCGCGAACAAATTAAGCAAGTGGCCGGAACTGATGCGGGAACTGTTTCTGGAGATTCGCGCAAACATATAACTGATACTGGCCCATTTCCAACTCCGCTTGCACTCAACGTCATTCCTTGGGCTGGTTCACTTAAAGCAGATGGATATTCATCCGAAGAACTCAAAGTTCGCAATGAATCGCGAAAGATTTTGGGACTTCCGCACCTAAAAGTTTCTGCAACATGTGTACGAGTGCCTGTAATTACCACTCACTCATTAACTGTTCACGCAGTTTTTGCGAAAGAACCTTCACGAAAAGGCGCTCAGGACATCCTTGAAAACGCTGCCGGAGTGAAGTTAGTCGATGACCCAGAGAACTATAAATTTCCAACACCAGCTGATGTGGTGGGAACTGATCCAACATGGGTAGGCCGAGTTCGAAAGAGCATTGATGATCCGATGGCTTTAGACATGTTTGTCTGCGGTGACAACCTGCGCAAAGGTGCAGCGTTAAATACGGCTCAGATCGCTGAACTTCTGGCGGTAGAGTTCACATCATGAGTATTAAAGAGCAGTTACGCCTAGATCTAACCGAGGCCATTCGCAGCAGAGATGAACTTGTCTCCGGAACTATTCGTATGGTTCTTAGTGCGATTACAAATGAAGAGGTTGCGGGCAAAGAGGCTCGTGTACTTAGTGATGATGAAGTTATCACTGTGTTATCGCGTGAAGCTAAGAAGCGCCGCGAAGCATCAGAAGCATTTGAAGCCGCAGGCCGTACCGATAAAGCTACGCTTGAAAAAGCAGAAGGTGAAGTAATTGCTAAGTATCTTCCAGCTCAACTGAGCTCCGATGACATTAAGACAATTATTGCAACTGCAATTGCGTCAACTGGTGCAGCGGGTCCAAGTGACATGGGCAAAGTAATGGGTGCGATTAAGCCTTTAATCGCAGGCAAGGCCGATGGTTCAATAGTTTCAACCTTAGTAAAGGAAGCGTTAAATAAATGAAATTTGAATATGCAACTGTGCCATTACTTTCTCACGCAACAAAGCAGATTTTAGATACATGGGGCTCAGATGGTTGGGAGCTCGTTCAAGTTATTCCAGCACCAGGAACTGGTGAACAGCTAGTGGCGTACATGAAAAGAGAGATCAAATGAATACAGTCGATGTTCGCGCAAAGCTTGCAGAGCTAGGTCTTGAACTTCCAGTTGCTGCAAAGCCAGTTGCTGCATATGTTCCTGCGATCCGCACAGGAAATATCGTTTTTACTGCTGGTCAACTTCCACTAGTAAATGGTGAAATGGCTGGAGTTGGTAAAGTCGATGGAGAGATAACACCTGAACGCGCTAAGGAGCTGGCGCAAATTTGCGCACTTAACGCACTAGCTGCAGTTGAAACAGTCGCCGACGTCAATAAGATTACAAAAATTGTTCGCGTAGTTGGTTATGTCAACGGAGTATCGGGATATATCAATGCGCCAGTAGTTGTAAATGGTGCCAGTGAACTGTTTTTAGCTATCTGGGGCGATGGAGCAAAACATGCTCGCAGCGCAGTTGGAATTGCAGAGCTTCCGCTGAATTCACCAGTAGAGATTGAGCTAACGGTCGAAATAACCGACTAAGACCACTTATAACTGAAGTTGCAACTTAACGCGGAACCTCTCACAACTTGCTGTGACTGTTGCGCTCGGTCATTTACCGCGCTTTGATAACCGATCAAAGTCAGTAATTAATACAGCACGACCATCAAGCTTTAACCAACCACGGCCAGCAAAATCGGCCAAGGCTTTGTTTACTGTTTCACGAGAAGCGCCAACTAACTGTGCCAACTCTTCTTGAGTTAAGTCGTGATGAACAAAAAGACCTTCAGGTGTTTGCTTTCCAAAGCGCTCTCCAAGATCAATGAGGGCTTTCGCAACGCGACCTGGCACATCCGAGAAGACTAAATCTCCAACGGCTTCATTTGTGCGACGTAAACGTTGCGCAAGACGCTCTAATAAGTGCAGCGCAACTGCAGGATTTACCGCTAACCATGGAATTAACTCTTTATGTCCAAGGCTTAAAAGTTTGGCATCTGTTACTGCAGTTGCAGTTGACGTACGTGGGCCTGGATCAAAAAGACTGAGTTCGCCAAACATTTCACCAGGTCCGAGGATTGATAAAAGATTCTCACGACCATCACCGCTAGATGTTCCAAGCTTGAGCTTTCCTTCAACGATTACGTACAGGTGGTCACCGTCATCGCCCTCTGCAAAGAGCACATTGCCCTTTGAAATCTTTACTGGATCCATAGATGCGCGTAAAGAGGCTGACGCTTCATCGTCGAGGGCAGTAAAGAGTGGAGCTTTGCGAAAGACATCGTCTTGGAGGGTCACGAGGGGTACTTTATCCCCATGACCGCCGATAAAGAAAATCAGAAGGCGGCTCGTGCTATCTATCGGATCCTCACCAAAACATACCCAGACATACGTTGCGAACTGGATTTTACGAATCCACTTGAGTTAATTGTCGCTACGGTCCTCAGCGCTCAGTGCACAGATAAGAGAGTTAACACTGTTACCCCAGCTCTCTTTAAGAAGTATAAGAATGTAAAAGCTTTTGCCAAGGCGGATATTCACGATATCGAGAACTTAATTTTCTCAACTGGTTTTTATCACAGCAAAGCCCGTCATATTAAAGGCTTAGCGGTAAAAATATTGACTGAGTTCCAAGGAGAAGTTCCATCAACCCTCGAAGAGTTAATTACTTTGCCAGGAGTGGGCCGCAAAACTGCGAACGTAGTTTTAGGGCATGCATTTGATATTCCAGGAATCACCGTTGATACACATTTTGGTCGCCTATCACGACGTTTTGGTTGGACATCAGAGAAAGATCCAGTGAAAGTTGAACACATAGTGGGTGCATTGATCCCACAAGCAGAGTGGACAAATCTTTCACAGCGAATGATTTGGCATGGTCGGCGAATTTGTCATTCTCGCAAGCCAGCATGTGGAGTCTGTCCAGTAGCAAAGGTATGTCCTAGCGTTGGCATAGGTGAAATGAATGTTGAGAAAGCACAGCTTTTGCTTAAGACCGATAAGGATTTCCGATGAAGAGGATTGCTGTGTTAGTTGTAACTTTGTTGCTCACTGGTTGTACTTCAGCGAGTCAAGAAGTTGCGGGTGAATTAGTTTCGTGTTCGACTGTGAAAACCCAAAGTGTTTCCGATCCAATTTCACTTGGTTGCTTGGATGGTAGTGAAGGTGCAGCAATCAATGGAATTAAAGGTCCGGCAATTATTAATGTATGGGGCTCATGGTGCGGTCCATGCAAAGAAGAGTTTCCAATTCTTAAGTCCTTCTATCAAAAAGCCCAAGGAGATGTTGAATTAATAGGCGTTGATGTAGAGGAATCTTCGATAAAAGCCGGGCAGAGCTTTGTCATTAAAAACGGAATCACCTGGCCAAATCTCTATGATTCAAAGGGTTCATCGCGCAAGTATTTTGGAATGGGAGTTCCAGTAACGTGGTTTATTAGCGCTGATGGAGCTGTGGCCTATAAACACATAGGCGTAATAAAGAATGAAATAGAGTTAATTTCACTCACATCAAAGTACTTGGGCGTAAAGCTTTAATCCTCATCCTTGGCACTTTGTAAGCCCTGTGAAATCAGCTTCATCACATTAGGGTCCGCCAAGGTAGTGGCATCTCCCACAACTCGATCTTCAGCAACATCGCGCAATAAGCGTCGCATAATCTTGCCACTTCGAGTTTTAGGAAGTTCATTAACAATCAAAATCTGACGGGGCTTAGCAATTGCACCAATCTCCTTAGCAACGTGGTTACGAAGCTGAAGATTAAGTTCATCACCATTGGCATGTTCAATTCCGCCACGCAAAATAACGAAGGCAACAATTCCTTGACCTGTCATTGCATCTGCGGCGCCAACAACAGCAGCTTCTGCAACTGCCTCATGAGAGACAAGTGCGGATTCGACTTCAGTTGTCGAAATTCGGTGACCAGAAACATTCATAACATCATCGACGCGACCGAGTAACCAGATTGCGCCTTCGTCATCTAACTTTGCGCCATCTCCGGCAAAGTAAATTCCCTGAAAACGCGACCAATACGTTTCTTTGTATCTCTCATCTTCGCCCCACACACCGCGAAGCATTGAAGGCCATGGCTCATCAAGAATTAAATAACCGCCATGACCATTACCAACAGGTGTTGCTTTATCATCAACAACCTGAACACTAATTCCAGGAATTGCATGCATGGCCGATCCTGGTTTAGTTGCAGTGACACCTGGTAATGGTGAGATCATGATTGCGCCAGTTTCAGTTTGCCACCATGTATCAACAATTGGGCAACGACTTCCACCGATTATTTCTCGGTACCACATCCATGCCTCAGGGTTGATAGGTTCACCAACACTTCCGAGCAAGCGAAGTGATTCTAAATTGTGTGCTTGTGGGAACTCATCGCCCCATTTCATCCATGTTCGAATCAATGTTGGAGCGGTATACAAAATCGTTACCCCGTATTTAGCAACGAGTTCAAAAATGCGACCCTTATGCGGAGTATCTGGAGTTCCTTCATACATAACCTGTGTTGCACCATTAATCAGTGGCCCATAAACAACATAGCTATGGCCCGTAATCCAGCCAACATCGGCGGTGCACCAATAGACATCGGTTTCAGGCTTGATATCGAATACAACTTTGTGGGTGTAAGCAACTTGGGTTAAATAGCCGCCCGTGGTGTGAAAAATACCCTTTGGCTTAGCGGTAGTGCCTGATGTGTACAAAATAAATAGGGGATGCTCAGCATCAAAACTCTCAGCCACATGCTCTTCTGATTGGCGGCCAACAATGTCATGCCACCAAATATCACGATCAGTCCAAGCAGTTTCTTGTTTAGTTCGTTGAACAACGATAACTTTTTCTACGTTGTGCTTTCCTTTAAGTGCATCATCAACTGCGGGCTTAAGTGCAAACGCCGCACCTTTTCTAAAACCACCGTCGGCAGTTATCACTAACTTTGCATCAGCATCTTGAATACGAGACAGCAATGCATCTGCGGAAAAACCACCAAAGACAACTGAGTGTGGTGCTCCAATACGTGCACATGCCAACATGGCAATGGCAGCCTCTGGAATCATCGGCATATAAATTGCAACGCGATCACCAGATTTTATTCCAATTTCTAATAATGCATTTGCGGCCTTTTTAACTTCGACTAAAAGTTGCGCATACGTAATAGTTTGAGTGTCACCGGGTTCGCCTTCGAAGTGAAAAGCAACTCGATTGCCTCGACCTTCTGCAACATGTCGATCAAGTGCACTTACCGAGGCGTTAAGTTTTCCGCCTACAAACCATTTAGCGTATGGAGGTTGCCAATCCAGAACTTGGCTCCACGGTTTGTCCCAAACAAGTGCATGTGCTTGAGTTTCCCAAAACGCTAGCCGATCCACATCTGCATTTACGTAGGCATCTGCCTGAGCATTTGCTTGTGCCACAAACTCAGCACTGGGCGGGAAGTGGCGATTCTCGTTTAATAAGTTCTCTAAAGATTCTTGGCTCATAACGAGTGAGATTACCCGTTCATCTTTGTTATCAACAGTGTTGCGGGAGTGCTCTTTCTCATTGAGCCCACTCGGCCACACTGCGCAGAACCCAACCAAAGGAGACTTATGACAATCGCAACTTTTTTCATGCTCTTCCTAAAGCTATTGAGCAACCCCACGGTAGTCGCAGCCATTTCCCGCTTTTTGAGCAGCGTCCTAAAAATCTTGATGTAGAAGCCAATAGCCCCCAAGAACAGGCTCACCTTGGGGGCTTTTTCGTGCCGCTTTTGTGCAGAGTGGCGGGTAAGTGAGAGGATTGGCCGTAAGCCTCTAGATGGTCCAATGAAGCGCTCTCCTAGAGTTTTACACCAGAGCCTCTAGGAGCAGAACATGCCAATTGCAACCCCTGAAATTTATGTAGACATGTTGGATCGTGCCAAAAAAGGCGCATTTGCTTATCCAGCGATTAACGTTTCCTCATCACAGACAATTACCGCCGCTATTCGTGGTTTCGCCGAAGCAGAGTCTGATGGAATTATTCAATTTTCTTGGGGCGGGGCTGAATACGCTTCGGGTTCAACAGTTAAGAAGATGGTTGATGGCGCAGTTGCGCTCGCAGAATACGCACATGTAGTTGCAAAAAACTACAACGTAAATATTGGAATTCACACTGATCACTGCCCAGCTGAAAAGCTAGATGGCTTTATGCGTCCCCTTTTAGCATTCGGTGCAGAACGTCTTGCATCAGGCAAATCGCCACTTTTTAATTCACACATGTGGGATGGTTCAGCTGTTTCAATGACCGAAAACATGAAGGTCGCAAAAGAGATGTTAGACATGTCAATTGCTGCTCGAACAATTCTTGAAATTGAAATCGGTGTTGTTGGTGGAGAAGAAGATGGCATTGAAGCAAAGCACGATGCGAAACTTTATTCTCATCCTGAAGATGCACTACTTACAATTGAAACTCTAGGCACAGATGCCCGCTACCTTGTAGCTGCGACTTTTGGAAATGTTCACGGCGTATATAAACCAGGCAATGTTGTTTTGCAACCAAAAATCTTGGCAACATTACAAGAAGCCGTTTCTGCAAAGTTAGGTCTACCAGCTGGAAGTAAGCCTATGGACCTCGTTTTCCATGGTGGTTCAGGCTCATTGCTTTCAGAGATTCGTGAATCTCTTGATTACGGTGTGATAAAGATGAACATCGATACCGACACTCAATATGCATTCACTCGCCCAGTTGTAGATCACATGCTTAAGAACTACGACGGCGTGCTAAAAATTGATGGTGAGGTTGGAAACAAAAAGAGTTATGACCCACGTGCGTGGGGTAAGGCCGCTGAGGCTGGAATGGCTGCCCGCGTTTTACAAGGTTGTGAAGATCTTCGTTCTATCGGTACTTCATCACTCAAGTAATTTCTAACTAACCGGAGAGGCTTTACCAATGCCTGCACTTGTATTGCTCGGCGCCCAATGGGGCGATGAAGGCAAAGGTAAAGCTACCGATTTACTCGGTGATCGCGTTGATTATGTAGTGCGTTACCAAGGTGGCAATAACGCTGGCCACACGGTAGTTATTGGTGATCAAAAATACGCACTTCACTTATTGCCATCTGGAATTCTCTCTCCAAATGTTGTTCCGGTTATTGGCAATGGTGTTGTTATCGATCCAGGTGTTTTGCTGGAAGAGATTAAAGGTCTTACCGAGCGCGGAATTGATTGCAGCAAGTTAGTCATTTCTACTAATGCACATTTAATTACGCCGTATCACCGCACAATCGATAAAGTTTCTGAGCGCTTCTTAGGTAAATCTAAGATTGGCACAACAGGTCGCGGTATTGGACCAGCCTATGCTGACAAAATTAACCGCATCGGAATCCGCGTACAAGATTTATTTGATCCATCGATTCTGCGCCAAAAGATTGAGAGTGCGCTGCGCGATAAGAACCAAGTGCTTATCAAGGTGTTTAACCGTAAAAACATCGAAGTAGATGAGGTTTTAGAAGAGTATCTAGCGTATGCAGAAATTCTTCGACCATATGTCACAGATACAGTCTTGCTTCTAGATGAAGCGTTAAAGGCGGGCAAGCGCGTTCTACTTGAAGGATCACAGGGAACCTTGCTAGATGTAGATCACGGTACATATCCTTTCGTAACATCAAGTAATCCAACTGCAGGTGGTGCATGTACAGGTAGCGGCATTGGACCAACCAAGATTGATCGAGTCATAGGAATTGTTAAGGCGTATACAACACGTGTTGGAAGTGGCCCTTTTCCTACAGAACTTTTTGATGAAGATGGCGAAGCACTTCGCAGAATTGGTGGAGAAATCGGGGTTACAACCGGTCGTGCGCGTCGTTGTGGTTGGTATGACGCACCTATCGCGCGTTATGCAGTTCGTGTAAATGGATTAACTGATTTCTTCTTAACAAAGTTAGATGTCTTAACTGGTTGGGAGAAAATTCCTGTTTGTGTTGCCTACGAAATTGATGGCAAGCGCGTCGAAGAACTTCCAGCTTCACAATCAGATTTCCACCACGCAAAACCTATTTATGAGTATTTACAAGGGTGGACTGAAGATATTACGGCGGCACAAAAACTTAGCGATCTCCCAAAGGCTGCTCAGGACTACATCGCATTCTTAGAGAAGATATCGGGCGCTCCTATGAGCGCTATCGGAGTTGGTCCAGGTCGAAATCAAACAATCGTTGTAAAGGATTTCATCTAAAACATGAAAATCCTCCTAGTCGGAAGCGGCGGTCGTGAACACGCGCTAGCACTAGGACTACACGCAGATACTGCATGTACAGAGCTTCACGTTGCACCCGGCAATCCAGGCATTGCCGGGTTTGCGCAGTGTCATCCAGTGGATATTTCTAGTAATGCCGAAATCGTTGCTCTGGCTCAAAAAATTGCTGCAGACCTAGTTGTCATTGGCCCTGAATTACCTTTAGTTAATGGTGTTGCAGATGATCTACGCAGATTAAAAATTCCGGTATTTGGTCCTTCAAAGGCTGCCGCACAACTTGAGGGATCAAAGACTTTTGCCAAAGAAGTCATGGCCGATGCGGGCGTACCAACTGCACAGAGTTTTACATGCACCACACGTGCAGAATATGAAAAAGCTCTCGACTCATTCGGTGCACCTTATGTAGTAAAAGATGATGGCTTGGCTGGTGGAAAAGGCGTAGTAGTTACACATAATCGACAGGAGGCTTTGGATCACGCAATCGCCTGCGAGCGAGTTGTGATTGAAGAGTATTTGAATGGACCAGAAGTTTCCTTATTTGGTATTAGCGATGGCAATTCAATACTTGCGATGCAACCCGCACAAGATTTCAAACGTGCCGGTGATAATGATGAGGGTTTAAATACTGGAGGAATGGGTGCTTACTCACCATTGCCGTGGGCACCATCAGATATCGTTGAAGATACGTATAAACAAGTTCTTGCTCCGATGATTGCAGAAATGAATGCACGTGGAACGCCTTTTGTTGGCCTGCTCTATGCAGGCTTAGCACTTACAGATCACGGAACCAGAGTCATTGAGTTCAATGTTCGCTTCGGAGATCCAGAAACTCAAGCATTAATTCCATTACTTAAGACTCCGCTAGCAACACTGTTGTTTAAAGCTGCCACTGACGGTCTGGCCGATGAAGTTTTAGAGTGGAAAAGTGATTCAGCGGTTACAGTTGTTTTAGCGGCAGAGGGTTACCCTTCGGCACCTAAAAGCGGTGGCTCTATTTCGTCAGTTCCTTCGATAGATAATGTTCAGATTTTTCATGCGGGCACCGTCAATAACGGACAGGGACTTGTTGCCAGCGGCGGCCGCGTCCTGGCAGTAACGGGAATTGGCTCTGATTTAACCGAAGCTAGAGACCGGGCATATCGCTCGATTAGTCAGATTTCGCTGCCTGGCTCGTTTTATCGCAGCGACATTGCACTCAACGCGTCAGTGGCAGAGAAGGGCAATTAAATGACCGATAATTCACCAGTGAGCTTATTAGCTGATCGATATGCCTCCGCAGCCATGCGCAGCATTTTTGCGCCACAAGAAAAGATAATTCTAGAACGTCGCTTATGGATTGCAGTCATGCGCAATCAATCAAAGTTGGGGCACGCAATTTCAGAATCAGTCATAAGCGACTATGAGAAAGTGCTCTCAACTGTAGATCTAGCATCTATCGACGCCCGTGAAAAGCAGACACGTCATGATGTCAAAGCTCGCATTGAAGAGTTCAATGCGTTAGCTGGACATGAAGCAATTCATGCAGGCATGACTAGCCGCGATTTAACCGAGAATATAGAAGCGTTACAGATTCGAAATGGCCTAGATATTGTTCATAACAAAGTTGTGACACTTCTTGCTCGATTAGGCGAACGCGCTGCGCAGTACGCAGATCAACCAATTGCAGGTCGTTCACATAATATTCCAGCACAAGTTACAACATTAGGAAAACGTTTTGCATCTGCCGCCGAGGAACTTCTATTTGCATACGAACGCCTAGTTGCATTGCAAGAGCGTTATCCAATGCGTGGTATAAAAGGTCCAGTGGGAACTGCGCAGGATTCAATTGATTTACTTTCTTCATCCGATGCACACAACACATTAGAACTAGCCATTGCCAAGGAACTTGGCTTTAACCATGTATTAGATTCAACTGGACAGATTTATCCACGCTCATTTGATTATGATGTTGTTACAACTCTTGTTCAACTGGCATCTTCACCATCATCATTAGCAACATCGATTCGCTTGATGGCTGGTGCTGAGTTAGTAACTGAAGGTTTTAAAGCTGGTCAAGTAGGTAGCAGCGCAATGCCGCATAAAATGAACACTCGCTCATGTGAACGGGTCAACGGGCTATCGGTTGTATTACGTGGCTATGCATCCATGGTCAGCGAACTTGCTGGTGATCAATGGAATGAAGGCGATGTTTCATGCAGCGTTGTTCGACGCGTTGCTCTTCCCGATGCTTTTTATGCAATCGATGGCTTGCTAGAGACCATGTTGACGGTTCTAGATGAGTTTGGCGCTTTTCCGGCAGTTATAGCTGCCGAATTAGAGCGCTATCTGCCCTTCTTAGCGACCACCAAGATTTTGATGGCGGCAGTTAAAGCGGGAGTTGGTCGAGAAGTTGCTCATGAAATTATTAAAAAGCATGCAGTAAAGGCGGCGCTTGGAATGCGCGAAGGTGCAGCCAATACGCTTCTTGATGATCTTGCAGGCGATAGAAGTTTGCCGCTTGACCGTGCTGCATTAGATCTATTAATAAGTACTCCACTTGAATTTACTGGCGATGCTCGCCAACAAGTTGCTCGAGTTGTTAGTCGCATCGATGCGATTACTTCCGCGCACCCTGCAGCAGTGCAGTACAAGCCCGGCTCTATTCGGTGAGTGGCTTCGGTCTTGCCGGTCCACCACCGGCAGTAAAGATTCCCGGGTGGACACATGTGCGTACCGGTAAAGTGCGCGACTTATATTCAAATGAAAACAACGAAATCTTATTAGTAGCATCTGATCGAGTATCGGCATTTGATTGGGTAATGCCAACAATGATTCCTAATAAAGGTGCAGTACTTACACAACTCTCACTTTTTTGGTTTGAACTTCTTGAAGATATTATTCCTAATCACGTCATCTCTGTCGACGTTCCTGCCATTGTTGAAGATCGTGCAGTAATTGTGCAGCCACTTGAGATGTTTGATATTGAGTGTGTGGCCCGCGGGTATTTAACTGGCAGCGGGTGGAGCGAGTATCAAAATAACGGCGCTGTATGTGGCAACCCTTTACCTAGTGGGTTACTAGATGGCTCAAAACTTTCAGAGGCAATCTTTACTCCAGCAACTAAGGCTGCTGTTGGTGATCATGATATTAATATTGATTTTGAAACCACCGTTCAAGCAATTGGTTCTGATGATGCACGAGCGCTTAAAGATCTCACACTTCGCCTCTATGACACCGCCGCTGATTTCGCCCACGAGCGAGGAATCATTCTGGCTGATACCAAGTTTGAATTTGGTCGAAATAGAAAAGGTGAAATTATTTTGGGCGATGAGGCGCTCACCCCTGATTCATCACGGTTTTGGGAGCTTTCCGCGTGGGCTCCAGGGGGAGCGCAAGCCTCCTTCGATAAGCAGTTTCTGCGCGACTACCTAGTATCAAGCGGTTGGGATAGAAATAGCCCACCGCCAGAGATTCCCGAAGAGATAGTAGAAAAGACTTCGCTTCGATACGAAGAAGCATTTTATCGTTTAACTGGCAGCAAGTTCTAATACAGGGAGAATAAGACCATGGCAAAGATCGTTGTAGACGTAATGTTGAAGCCTGAAATTCTAGACCCACAAGGAAATGCTGTCGCCTCTGCTCTACCACGACTCGGTTTTACTTTTGCAACATCGGTGCGCCAAGGAAAACGATTTGAAATTGAAGTTGAAGGAAATCCAACTCCTGCACAGTTAGCGGAAGTAGAAAAAGCCGCTGAAGTCTTGCTCTCTAATCCAGTCATTGAAAACTATGTTGTGAGAGTAGAACAATAATGCGCGTTGGAGTAATAACTTTTCCAGGCACACTAGATGATCGCGATGCAGCTCGTGCGGTCAACGTTGGCGGAGCCGAAGCGGTTGCTTTATGGCATGCCGATGCGGATTTAAAAAACGTTGATGCAGTTATTTTGCCAGGTGGTTTTTCTTATGGGGATTACTTGCGCTGCGGCGCAATCTCACGGTTTGCGCCTGTCATGAATTTAGTCATCGAAGCTGCAGGTAAAGGAATGCCAGTTTTGGGAATTTGCAATGGCTTTCAAGTTTTATGCGAGTCCCATTTATTACCTGGAGCCCTTACCCGAAACTCTGATCTTCACTTCTTGTGTCGAGACCAAGAAATTGAAATTACAAATACAACTACTGCCTGGACCTCATCGTATTCAGCTGGAGAAAAGATTGTGATTCCTCTAAAAAATGGTGAAGGCTCTTTCCAGTGTGACGATGAAACTTTGGCGCAACTTGAAGGCGAGGGTCGCGTTATAGCCCGATATGTTGGAGAAAATCCCAACGGATCACGCAATTTAATCGCAGGAATTTCAAATGCGCGTGGAAATGTTGTTGGCCTTATGCCCCACCCAGAGCACGCTATCGACACACTTACTGGCCCATCGGCCCAAGGCCTTGGCTTCTTCACCTCAATCCTGAACGCCATGGTGAAGTAATGGCCCTTGATACCGTAGCAATTGCCGAGACAACTCCAGATTCAATCCAACCTTTTGCCCAACTTGGATTAAAACCCGATGAGTATGCACGGATAAAAGAGATATTGGGTCGACGTCCAACATCATCTGAGTTAGCAATGTATTCAGTAATGTGGTCAGAACACTGCTCGTATAAATCTTCCAAAGTCCATCTAAAACAATTTGGTGACAAAGCACCTAAATCTGATGCGCTACTAGTTGGCATCGGTGAAAATGCCGGCGTTGTCGATGTTGGACAAGGTTATGCCGTAACTTTCAAAATTGAGTCACACAATCACCCATCTTTTGTTGAGCCTTATCAAGGTGCAGCAACAGGTGTTGGTGGAATTGTTCGTGACATTTTAACTATGGGTGCTCGACCGATTGCAGTTATGGATCCACTGAGATTTGGACCAGCAGATGCGCCTGATACACGTCGGGTATTACCAGGCATTGTTGCCGGTGTTGGCGGATATGGAAACTGTCTAGGGTTACCAAACATCGGTGGCGAAGTTATCTTTGATCAAACCTATGCAGGTAATCCTTTAGTGAACGCTTTATGTGTTGGCGTAATGAAGCACAGCGATATTAAGTTAGCTAAAGCTGCAGGTGCCGGTAATTTAGTTGTTTTGTATGGCGCAAAAACTGGTGGCGATGGAATTGGTGGAGTATCTGTACTTGCCTCTGAAACTTTTGGAGCCGGTGGATCGACTAAACGTCCTAGCGTTCAAGTCGGTGATCCGTTTGTAGAGAAAGTCTTAATTGAATGCTCACTTGAAATCTTTGCGGAGGACTTAGTCGTTGGTATCCAAGATCTGGGCGGCGCTGGATTATCGTGTGCGACGAGTGAACTTGCCTCAGGTGGCAGTGGTGGCATGAAAGTAGCGCTAGATAAGGTTCCTCTGCGTGATCCATCGCTATCGCCTGAAGAGATTTTGATGTCAGAATCACAAGAGCGTATGTGTGCGATTGTTGAACCTGAAAAACTTGCAAGATTCTTAGAGATCTGTGCGAAGTGGGATGTAACAGTTACCGCTATTGGAGAAGTTACAGATGGAGACCGTCTAGTAATCACATGGAATGATGAGATTATCGTGAACGTTCCGCCAAGAACCGTTGCCCATGAAGGCCCCGTTTATAACCGACCATTAGCGCAACCAGCTTATATTGATGAAGTAAACGCCCAAGTAGTTCAACTTCCAATTCCACATACTGCGGCAGAAATTAAAGCAACGGTTTTGGAACTTGCGGGTACTCCTAATTTGGCTGATAAATCCTGGGTTACATCGCAGTACGACAAATATGTTCAAGGCAACACAATTCAGTCACAGCCAGATGATTCAGGAATGGTTCGAATCGATGAGAAAACACATTTAGGTGTTGCAATTTCAACAGATGCGAATGCCAACTGGTCATATTTAAATCCATATCAAGGTGCAAAGCTTGCATTAGCTGAGGCGGCAAGAAATATTGCATCTGCTGGGGCACGTCCATTAGCTGTAACAAACTGTCTTAACTTTGGCTCACCCGAAGATCCTGGTGTCATGTGGCAGTTCGCTGAATCAGTGCGCGGTTTAGCTGATGGTTGTTTGGAGATGGGACTGCCAGTAACTGGTGGAAACGTTTCTTTCTATAACCAAACAGGTGCCGTTGCTATTTTGCCGACGCCAGTCATTGGTGTTTTAGGTGTTATTGATGATGTTCGGACACGTACACCTATGAGCTTTGATGTTGCTGGCTTAGATCTTTACCTTCTTGGTGATACATATGCTGATCTTGCTGGAAGTGAATGGGCTTTCATGCATGGACAACGAGTAGGTCAATCACCCACTGCAGATTTAGCCCGTGAAATGCGGCTTATAGAGGTACTTCTAGCTGGTCGAGAAGAGAAGATCTTTAGCGCAGCTCATGATTTAAGTCAGGGCGGACTCTCTGCTGGACTTACCGAAATGGTATTGCGCAACTCAATCGGTGCAACTATCGCGCTTGCGGATGTGGGCATCTCTTTATTGAGTGAAAGCCCAGGACGTGTCATTGTGGCAATTGAGCCAAGTAAAACTGATGCACTATCTACTCTTGCAGCCAAGCATCACATAACTCTTACTAAGCTAGGAACAACTGGCGGTGACTCACTAACTATTAACGATGCCGTGATTTCACTAGCTGAGCTCCGTACGGCTCATACTGCAACCTTTCCGAAACTCTTTGGATAAAATCGATGCGCGATCAAGAAACTTTAGAACAGGTTAAGAGCACACTTGCGCTCCTAACCGCTAAGGCTCCAGGCCGAGCTATCGAAGTGCGCGTTCCACCATATGCTGCAGTCCAATGTGGCGATGGTCCATTGCATACACGGGGTACACCGGCGAATGTCGTTGAAATGAATGCTCAAACATGGCTTGCCCTTGCCGCTGGGGAGATTTTATGGAGTGAAGCGCTAGACAACGGCGCAATCTCTGCTTCAGGGGTGCGTGCGGATTTAACACAGTATTTACCACTTAGGATTACAACATGAGCCGGCGCCCAGATGGACTGTTAAATCATGATATTTTGGATGCAGATAAGGGCCCACAAGATGCGTGTGGGGTTTTCGGAGTTTGGGCACCCGGAGAAGAAGTTGCAAAATTAACTTTTTACGGTTTATACGCGCTGCAACATCGCGGTCAAGAATCTGCCGGAATTGCTACAAGTGATGGAAAGCGAATTCTTGTCTATAAGGATATGGGTCTTGTATCGCAGGTCTTTACCGAAAGTGATTTAGCAACTCTGCCAGGAGATTTAGCAATCGGACACTGCCGTTACAGCACAACGGGATCGAGCACCTGGGTCAATGCACAGCCAACTTTGCGCCCAACTAAGTATGGAACGCTGGCTTTGGCCCATAACGGTAATTTAACGAATACTGGCGAATTAGCCGAGTTAGTTCAAAAACTTGAACCTTCAACTGGCCGCGACCGTGGTGCAACCACTGACACCGAAATCATGACTGCGCTGATCTCGTTACAAAATGAAAAAAATGTAGAAGCAAGTGCAATTTCAGTTTTACCACAACTAGAAGGTGCATTCTCTTTAGTCTTTATGGACGAACATACTCTCTATGCCGCACGTGATCGCCACGGAGTGAGGCCACTTGTTCTCGGCAAACTTGAAACTGGTTGGGTAGTTGCATCAGAGAGCGCAGCGCTAGATATTGTTGGCGCCGCATTTGTTCGCGAAATTGAGCCTGGTGAGTTTATTGCAATTGATGAAAATGGAGTTCGTTCACAGCGATGGGCGACGGCTGAACCAAAAGGATGTTTATTTGAATATGTTTATCTTGCCCGTCCAGATACATTAATTGCTGGTCAAGGAATTCACGTCACTCGCGTGGCCATTGGAGAACGCTTAGCTAAGGAAGCCCCGGTCGAAGCGGATTTAGTTATCCCAGTTCCTGAATCTGGAACACCAGCTGCGATTGGTTATGCAAAGGGATCTGGAATTCCATTTGGTATCGGATTAGTTAAAAACTCATATGTAGGTCGCACATTTATTCAACCATCACAGACAATTCGTCAATTAGGTATTCGACTTAAGCTCAATCCACTGCGTGAAATTATTGAAGGTAAACGTATTGTCGTTGTAGATGATTCGATTGTCCGCGGAAATACGCAGCGTGCGATTGTACGTATGCTACGTGAGGCAGGGGCACGTGAAATCCATGTTCGAATCTCTTCACCCCCAGTTAAGTGGCCTTGTTATTATGGAATTGATTTTGCAACGCGTGCAGAGTTAATCGCCAGCGGCCTTGAAATTGAAGAAATTCGTCGATCCATCGGTGCTGATTCTCTGGGTTATGTATCACTTGAGGGCTTGATCGAAGCGACGCAAATTCAGGAAAATAAGCTGTGTTCAGCCTGCTTTACTGGTACATATCCGATTCGTATTCCTGCCGATATGTCAGAAGGTAAGATGCGTCTTGAAATTAGTGAAGTGCACAGCCACGAATGAGTACATATAAAGACGCAGGCGTTGACATAGATGCAGGTGATCGCGCCGTTGAGTTAATGAAAGCATCGATAGCGAAAGCCTCCCGCAAGGAAGTCATTGGAAGTATTGGCGGCTTTGCCGGATTATTTGATGCAAGCGCACTTAAAAATATGAAGAAACCTTTGTTGGCAACATCAACAGATGGTGTTGGAACTAAGACAGAGATTGCACGAGCTCTAGGAAAATATGACACCATCGGAGAAGACTTGGTCGCCATGGTTGTTGATGACTTAGTTGTATGTGGAGCAGAGCCGTTATTTATGACTGACTACATTGCGGTCGGAAAAGTATTTCCGGAACGAATTGCCGAAATAGTTGCAGGTATTGCTCGCGGTTGCGAGAAAGCAAATACCGCGCTGATTGGTGGCGAAACCGCTGAACACCCAGGCTTACTTGACGATGATGAGTTTGATATTGCTGGCGCTGCCACCGGAGTCGTTGATTCAGATAATCAGTTAGGTGCGCACCTAATACAAGACGGTGATGTTTTAATTGCAATGCCATCAAGTGGCTTTCATGCAAACGGTTTTTCATTAGTTCGCCATATTATTAAGAGTAAGAATTTGAGTTTGCAGGCACATGTAAGTGAGTACGGTAAAACCTCAGGTGAGGTTTTCTTAACACCAACAGAGATTTATGCACTTGATTGTTTAGCGCTGATTAAATCAATGAAGGGGCAGTTACGAGCATTTTCACACATTACAGGCGGTGGAATCGCAGAAAATACTGCACGCGTAATTCCAGATCACTTATGCGCAACGTATGAACGCTCGACGTGGTCGTTGCCAGTTGAGATGGAGTACATGGCATCAGTAGGTGGGGTTCCCCAGATAGATATGGAGCGAACCTGGAACTGCGGAATTGGCATGACGGCGATTGTTGCCCCTGAAGCCGCCGACCTGGCGCTAGCCTCTTTGGCCGCCCGGGGCATGAAAGCATGGGTCGCAGGGCGAGTTGGCCCCCGTCAGGACGCAGATTTACGCTCCACTTTGGAGGGCACGTACAGGGCGCGATAGCCTACCCCTCTGAGAATTAGACAGGTAAGGAGGTCGCTTTATGGGTCGCGGCCGAGCAAAAGCAAAACAAACCAAAGTAGCGCGGGATTTGAAGTACAACGCACAAGACATGGATCTTGATCGCCTCACAAAAGAGCTACATGGCGAAGTTGATACATCGAAAAATAGAGACGACGACGATCCCTTCGCTGAGGGCAATTACATCCCACGTGCGTGAGACCAACTCCCTACGTCGCTTCACTTCGTATTTACGAACCACTGTCAGCATTTGAACCTGCAGATCGTTTACGTTGGCAGGGCATCGACCTAAATGACGAAAGTATTTTTCGCGAAGAAGAGTTAGCTCTGCGCCGACTTGTAGTTCCAGAACCACCAGCTGGTCGTCCTGATGGTGTTCACGTCCTTGAAGTCGAAGGTGAAAGATATGTAAGTCCTTGGGCAACTGCAACTAGATGTTGGGCAGCACTAGATAGCTTTAAAGACTCATTGCCAAGTACCGTTGTTCCATTTTTTCTTACTCCGTCAATGGAAGATGTAATTACTGCCGGCATTGATTTATTAGAAGATAAAGTCCCACATATTCTTAATGAAACATGGGTTATTCCACCTCGTTGGTTTTTATTATTTGTTCCGGAAGAGCGCTACCGTGGAGAAGATGCACATGGTTTAGTAACGCGTTGCCGTACAACAATTGCACAAGCAAAAACTCGTGCACAATCGGCACATGAAACTGTCGTAGCTGCTTTTGGCGAAGGACCCGTAGAGCAAGATCTTGAAAATCTTCTCGGTTGGCTTGAAATGTTTCATCCAAAATCTTATCTCGAGCTTGATTACGGCGGGTTAGCGAACTATCTTGATAAATCACTTCGAGATAATGGCCATGAAGGACTAGACGACGACACCTCTATCGAAGATGTTTTACAGTCACTAGTTGGCCTTTCAGCAGCAGATGGAATGGTGGCAGGTCAGGGCTACGAGCGACTCATGTCGCGCTGGCGCAATGTACAAGGCTTAGAATCAGCTAATTAACTGTATGCAACATATTGCGTTAGATAGTTTTACTCGCAATACTTGCGGACTGCTGTAAATGAAGGGGAGAGAATGAGCCGTTTGCCTGATGCTGAAGTTCTTCTCACGCCGAAAGAGGTTGCAGCTAGATTTCATGTGAATCCAAAGACAGTGACGCGCTGGGCTAAGGCTGGAAAATTGACCCCAATTAGAACCCTGGGTGGGCACCGCCGTTACCGCGAATCAGAAGTATTAGAGCGTTTACGTGAGTATAAAGAGAGCACTAATTAAAGATATGATTGGCCCATGGCCGATGATAAGAAACCCGCAGATGATGCTCGCGCTAAGTTTTTAGAGGCGCTAGAAAAAAAGAAGCACAAGAACTCATCTCTTCCTGGAAGTGGCACCTCATCGGGACCTAAAGTCGGGGGAGCACAAGCAGGCGGTGCACCAGCTCCACGTTTCCAACGTAAGTCAGGTCCTTCAGGTTCTGCTGGCTAAGTGGCAGATCAACTCTTAATTGAAATACGAGTTCGTCCTAATTCTTCACGTAATAAAGTTGGTGGAACTGTTGGTGACCCTGCGCGTTTAGTTGTGGCGGTGCAAGCACCCGCAGTTGATGGGAAAGCAAACGAGGCAGTGATTAAAGAGTTAGCTAAAGCCTTTGATATTCGCGCCCGAGATTTCACAATCGTCTTTGGTGAACTTGCTCGCGACAAACGTTTGTTAGTTAGCGGCGATATAAAACAACTACAAAGAAAGTATGAAGAGTTACAGCAAGCCGCGACGCTTCAACAACGGCTCGATCTTTGAATCTCGCCCTCTAAAGTTTCTAAACATCTGCATGGAATCGATTGATCCACCTCGTCCAAGCAATGCATCTCTGAAATGCTCGCCATTTTCACGAAGCAGGCCGCCATTTTCTTTAAACCAATCCACGGTATCTGCATCTAAGACCTCAGACCAGATATATCCGTAGTACCCAGATGAATAACCGCCATCAAAAATGTGTGAGAAATACGTTGAGCGGTAACGTGTTGGAACTGGAGCAAAATCAAGGCCGTAGTCGGCTAACGCTTTCGCTTCAAAGGCTTCAACATCGGTAACACGCCCAGCTTCTTCGCTCGTTAATGAGTGCCACGCTAAATCCAGAACAGCAGCAGCCAAATAGCTAGTAGTTGCAAAACCCTCATTAAATGTTGAGGCTGCATTCAAACTATCGACCCACTCCGGTGGCATTGCTTCACCAGTTTCATAATGGCGCGCATAGTTATTGAGAACCTCTGGCCACATAATCCACATCTCATTAACTTGTGATGGGAACTCAACAAAGTCACGCTGCACTGCGGTACCCGATACACGTGGATATTTCACTTGCGAGAGCAATCCGTGAAGAGCGTGACCAAATTCGTGAAACAACGTAGTCGTGAAGTCCAAAGTAAGAAGTGCGGGCTGACCAGCAGGGGGCTTTGGAATATTAAGGTTATTAACTACAACAGGAAGTTGATTTAGCAAGAAATTCTGCTTCACCAGTGAGTTCATCCATGCTCCACCACGCTTTGAATCACGCGTAAAGAAATCACCGATAAACAGACCTAGAGGGCTGCCATCTTCATTGCTAACTTCGAAAGCTCGAGCCTCTGGATGGTAGGTAATTAAATCTGGGCGCTCTTTGAAAGTAATGCCAAAAAGTTTATTTGCTGCAAAGAAAACACCATCATGCAAAACCCGCTCTAGTTCAAAGTAGGGCTGCATCTTGGTTGTATCAATATTGTATTTTTCTAAGCGAACTTTTTCGGTATAGAAACCCCAGTCCCAACTTTCGATATCCGCGCCTGCAGCTTTCTTAAGATCTTGGGCTTCAAGCTGGGCATTCTTAACGGCAGCAGGGGCAATCTTCTTAAGCATGGCGTGAACATTGCCTGGATTTTCAGCTGTTTGAACGGCAGTGATGTGTTCTGCGTGTGACTTAACACCAAATAACTGGGCTCGCTCTGCGCGCAACTTGACCATTTCTAGCAAAATCTTCTTATTATCATTGGCGTTATTTTGATTACCCTTTTGCAAAGAGCGCTGCATAATACGTTTTCGTAAATCTCGGTTAGTCAATGAATCCAGAAGCGGATTACCCGTGAAGTTCACCTGGGCCAGCAACCATTTCCCGGTCAATCCGCGATCTGATGCAGCAGTAGCAGCGGCTGCAATTTGATTAGCTGTTAATCCATCTAACTCTTCCACAGAATCTACGATTACAGCTAGATCATTTGTATCGGCAAGTAAATTCTTAGAGAACTGTGTTGAAAGTTTAGACAGTTGACCGTTTAGCTCAGTCAATCGAGCGCGCTGCTCATCACTTAAATGCGCACCAGCCTGGATTAAATCTTTATAGTACTTCTCAAGCAGCCACGAATCCTCAGTTGATAAATTTAATGAATCTCGATTATCGAAAAGGCGCTTGATACGAGCAAAGAATTGTGGGTTAAGCATGATTGCATCGTGGTGCGCTGAAAGTTTAGGAGCAATCTCTGCACGTATAGTTTCTAAAGCATCATTGGTATCACTTGACGTCTTATTGAAAAAAACAAGAGAAACGCGCTCAAGAATCTTGCCACTTCGCTCTAGCGCAACGATTGTGTTGTCAAAAGTTGCATCTCCCGGCGCATTAAGAATCGCCTGCACTTCATCTAATTGTTGCTGCATCCCTGCTTGGAAAGCGGGCAGGTAGTGCTCTTCTTTAATTAAAGAAAATGGCGGCAACTCATATGCAAGAGTGCTTGGAAGTTCGAAAGGCTTAGCGTCAAGGTTTGTCATGACGCCAAGCCTACCGAGTTGTAATTAGTGTGGGCGACGGCGACGTTGACTTGAGTTAGGGCGTGGACGCTTATTGCCTCCGCTGCGCACTGACTTCTCAACGATTGGCACTATGTATGGAACACCTGAAGGCTCTTGGGCACCAGTGATCTTCATCAACTCAGTACTAAGAGGTGTGACACCCACAAATTTTGGAGTAACACCAGCACGTGAAGTAAGTCCACCAATTGATTTTTGCTGTTTAGTTGTTGCGATTGTTACAACAGTTCCAGCCTCACCTGCACGTGCGGTACGACCGGCACGGTGTAGATAATCCTTGTGATCTGTTGGAGCATCAACATGTACAACTAATGAGATTCCATCGACGTGGATTCCTCGAGCAGCAACATCGGTTGCAACCAAAGCGGCATTTACTGACTCCTTGAAAAGCGCAAGAGTACGAGTACGTACTGCCTGAGTTTTTCCACCGTGAAGTGCACCGACGGCAACACCAGCGTGTGCCAGTTTGTCAGCTAAGCGATCTGCACCTCGTTGGGTTTTAACAAACATAATTGTCTTTCCATTACGGGCAGCGATTTGATTTGTAATATCATCTTTATCGCCTGGGTTCATTACAAGTACGTAGTGCTCCATAGTTGAAACCGAGGCACGGTCATTTTGCAATGAGTGAGTCTTAGGATTCTTTAAGTATTGGCGTACCAATGAATCAACACCACGGTCAAGAGTTGCCGAGAACAACATGCGTTGTCCATCGAGCTTAGCTTGATCCAAAATCTCTTTAACTACTGGCAAGAAGCCCATGTCAGCCATTTGATCGGCTTCATCTAGAACAGTTATCTCTAACTGATCTAACTGAACTTCACCCTTATTAAGTAGATCAATCAAGCGTCCAGGTGTTGCAACCAAGATGGCAGTTCCACGACGCATCGCCGTAATCTGCTTCGCATATGACATTCCACCTGCAACAACAACTGATTCATGACCAATTGAACGTGCGAGTGGCATTAAAACCTCATCGATTTGCTGTGCAAGTTCGCGTGTAGGCGTAAGTACTAGCGCCAATGGCTTATGTGGCTTAGCCACCTTTCCATTGAGGTTATTGAGCAGAGCTAAACCAAAGGCAAGAGTCTTGCCTGAACCAGTTTGTCCGCGCCCCAAAATGTCATGGCCAGCGAGTGCATCTGGCAGCGTTGCAATCTGAATTGGGAATGGATGCATAATTCCCTGCTTAGAAAGCGCGTTTACTAGCGGTGCAACTACTCCAAGATCACTGAACGTTGTTGTGATTTCAGTTAGTGGAGTCGCATCGATCAAGTTAGCGTCAGCTAAATTTGTTGAGATGTAATTATCATCTGCACCAAAGTCAACTGCAGCATTGGTATGCGTCTTTGAAGAGTGTTTGAAGTCATCACGGGCATATGCCGGTGAATCGTTGCGACGATCACGAACTGGTCGAGTTGCACGGAAATTAGCTGCGCGAGTATCAGGTGCTTCGCTGCGCTTCTTTGGGCGAGTTGGATCGAACTTTTCAACTTTACGTGGAACAAAGTTTGGACGGCCATCGTCGGTGCGAGAAACTTTAGCTACTGCAGCATCACGGCGATTTGTTGGGCGAGTATCTGAAGTCTTGTAATCAGTCTTCTTAAACTCTTTCTTTTCGTACTCAGGCTTTTTGTTTTCAGGCTTGACGTACTCTTTCTTCTTGTATTCAGTCTTCTTAAAATCTGGCTTCTTTTCAATTGGGCGCTTAGTGCGCTCTTCGCGTGCAGCAACAAACTTCTTGGCACGACTCTCTGGCTTTTGTGAATATTCAATGCGCGCTTTGCGCTCTTCTGGTGCCTCAATCGGACGTGGCTTAGATGCAGTTTTTTCTTGGAAGCGCTTTGCGCGCAACTTTGAACGATCAGTTAAGCGAACCTCTTTTTTAGACACGGTTGTTGGATCAGCATCTGAGTAGCGACGTGTGGTCGCAGGCTTTGCTGCCGCGCCTTTACGTGCATTCTTTTCAGCTGTCGTGTGGCGGGCTTTAGGATCGGCGGCTTTAAATTCAGCAGCCTTCTTCGTGCGCTTTGGCTTACCAATAGATGCGGCGCGACGGGCTTTTCCGGGCGCGGGAGTACGTGGTTGTAGAGACATAGAAATGCATACCAATCGAGACGACAAGCGCGTCTCGGGTTTGACTGGCGCTCAATGGCCGTCAGGGTCGTGATAAGACTCGCAAGTAGCGCTGCATGTGCGGCGCTTAGGGGGAAGTTCTTTGATGCGGATGCATCAACGTAAGCAATTCTACCCTGAATTATTCTGACTCTTTACCAGGGGAATCATCGGCTAATTTTTCAAGATCTGGGCGTGGAATACGTGGAATATCACCCTTAGATAAGCGCCGCCATAAGTAAAAAGATACCGCGGCAAAAAATGGCCACTCAAATGTATAAACCCAGGCTCGCCAATTACCGCTTTGTGCGCGCCCGAATTCAAACCAACCCGCCCATAGGCAGAATGGAACTACAACAAACAACGAGATATTTAACATACGTTTTTGTTTATTTGTAACGGGGGGAGTTGCCGAGTCGTTCGTGACCCAATCGGGAGCTTTGAACTCTTCGTGGTCAGCCATTTTCTGCAGCAATCTGGGCATCGATTTCGCGTGACTTCTTTTCTTCAGATTTAATCCAATGGTGCACAGCAAATGACATCCAGACAGTATCGATAATCATTGCACCGGCCCACATAAATGAACCACCTTGACGTTGATCATTAAGTGAATACATATTGTCGTATAAGGAGCCAGGGGCGGTATAAATAAAGAAGCCCGTCAAAGTTTCTGGCACCATCATTAAGAAAAGCGAGATAACTGCCATCGCTGGTGAAATGCGACGGTTGGTTAAGTTTCGATCCAGCAAATTAAAGTAGAAGAAGTACGGAAGTAATAAGTACAACGGCACTTCTAGAAAAGTATGTGCCCAAGGATTATCCATAATGAACTTATGAGGTACCGGTAGGTGCACACCAATCATTAAAGCCGCGTAGATAAACCAACTAAATATCGGATGTGTTGCTGCTACAAAAAACTTATTTGTTGGATGAAAAGTGTTGGGGGTACCCAAAACTAATAAAGGACCTGTGATCATCATCA
>CAFBQC010000022.1_pt1 | contig 17638 bp, 18 predicted proteins | sample 7269891 | NCBI WGS metagenome assembly CAFBQC01 (sample SAMEA6814167, study PRJEB35770) | freshwater metagenome | biome: Freshwater; feature: Freshwater reservoir; material: water | place: Czech Republic | collected 2017-06-27 | depth 30m m
GATGGTTCAGCTCAATTAAACGGCGAGCGGATGACATCGATTTCTCCCGATGCGGTAGGTCATACATTTACTATTCACGGTCTTGCAGTTGGTCAAGATGAATTTTTCGTAAGCGTCCCGATGAAGGCAGTTGCTGAAGAAGATATGCCTGAAGAAGGATTTACTACAACACCAAGTGTCACAACGTTCACATTCATTACTGGCGGTCCTGGCGAATATGTTTGGAACTGCGAGTATCCATGCGGTGACGGAACGATTGCAAAGTTCGGTGCAGCTATGTCAACCATGGGCTATATGTCCGGCCACTTTACGGTGAAGGGATAAGGCGCGATGTCTGAACAAATGACTCCTCAAACACCACAGTGGTGGAAGAAACCTGACGTTAAGAAAACCGCAATTCTATGGGCCATATGCACCGTAGTAATCGGTTATGGCGGGGCACAGTTTAATATTCGAAATATTGTTAGCCCAGCGTCACTGACCATGAGTGGCGTAATCGATTTGATGCAGATTTTTACATGGGCTTCGGCTCCAGTTGCTGGGCTTGTAGCTGCAATCTGTTTAACGGTCTTAACTTCTAAGCGTCATTATGGTGATAATCCACCTGCTGATGCAGATCATGAAATCGCAAACTCACCTCGTGTAGTGGGATTATGGATCGTAGTGTCTTCAGTCCTCTGCTTATTTGCATTGGTTGCTGGCTTTATTGTCATTCAAAAAGATTCGGCTGAACTGCTCGATAGTGATGCGATCCAACTCAATGTGACTGGCCAACAGTGGTTATGGAGCATCGACTATCCAAATGGTGCCCGAAGTGAAGATGTATATCTGCCAGTAAATAAGCCAGTGGTCTTTCACGTCACTAGCGTGGATGTAAAGCATTCATTCTGGATTGTGCAAATGGGTATCAAAATTGATGCGAATCCAGGTTACACAACCGAGACAGCTGTGACTCCCAATAAAATTGGGGTATTTGATTTAAGGTGCGCAGAACTTTGTGGCCTATTGCATGCATACATGCAAACCAAAGTACACGTTGTAAGTCAGGCAGATTATGACGCTTGGCTCAATAACCATGCAGCGATTGAGAAGGGCGCATAATGACAACCGTAATGAGCAAACCAGTTTCAGCTCCAGGGAAATCGATTATAGAAAAACTCAATTTCTTTACTGCTCTCGCACTCGGTGCACTTAGCGCAATTGTTGTATGGCGGTTAGCTTTGCAATTCTTGCCGCAAGATACTGAAGTGCGTTTGTTTACTCGCGAAGATAAAATTACATTGCTATCCATGACGGCATGGTTTGTTGGCTTCATGACTGGAATCGGAGCCCTTGTTGGTCCATTCCGCTGGCTTATGGGTAAAGATTTAACCCATGAAGAAAATATGTTCTTGGCGGGTAAAGACATGGGCGTCAAGCGCTATTTCCGATATACAACTGATCATAAAGTTGTAGGAATCCAATACTTAGTAATTACGATGCTTATTTTCGGTATCGGTGGAATTTTAGCGATGCTCATTCGCACAAATTTAGGAACACCTGAAGGCGGCTGGATACATCCTCAGGCATATAACTCAATCGTAGGTACACATGGAATCGTGATGATTGTCGGAACAATCATCATGGTCACTGGACCTTTTGGAAACTTCATTATGCCAATCATGATTGGTGCCAGAGACATGGCATTTCCACGCTTAAATGCTTTGAGCTTCTGGCTCATCGTTGCCGCAGCAGTGCCTTTGCTATGGGGACAATTCTTAGGAGGCATTTCAACGGGATGGACTGCCTATAACCCATTAGCGAGCCAAGCTCCGTTGGGTATGGATGGATACATTATGTTCATCTGTATCTTTGCAATTTCAACAATGGTAGCTGGCGCCAATATCACCACAACCGTTGTGAAGATGCGTGCAAAGGGAATGACATGGAACCGCACACCAATCTTTATTTACGGTGTAGTCGCATCTGTTGCGCTCGCGCTACCAGCGTTCCCAGTCTTCTTTTTGTCGCAAGTACTATCTGCGATGGATCGCGCGCTTGATACTTCTTTCTATAACACTGCAGGCGGCGGAAGTGGGTGGTTATATGAAAACTTATTCTGGATTATGGGGCACCCCGAGGTTTATGTAATTTTAATTCCTGCGGTAGCCGCTCTTATGGAAATGGCACCAGTATTTACTCGCAACCCATTGTTTAGTTTTAACGTTGCAATTATGGGAATCGCAGGAATATCTGGTCTTTCAATATTGGTGTGGGCTCACCACATGTATATGTCAGGTTGGGCACCACTTCTTAATACACCGTTTATGTTGACTACCGAACTTATTTCAATTCCAACTGGAATGTTATTTTTAGTTCTGGTGGGCACACTCTGGCGCGGTCGATTGTGGATGACTATGCCGACGATGTCGATCTTTGCACTTCTATGGAACTTTATGATCGGTGGCATTACAGGCATCTACCTGTCAGATGTTCCAGCTGATGCCTTCTTACATGGCTCCATGTATGTGACTGCGCATTTCCACTACACACTTATGGGCGCAGGTTTAACCGGTGCACTTGCAGCTCTTGTTTATTGGTTCCCAGCAATGACGGGTCGCATGTTTGATAAAAAACTAAGCTGGATTTCATTCTGGATGGTACAAATCGGCTTTAATATCGCCTTTATTGGCATGTTTACTGTTGGTCTGGCCGGTCAGCCACGACGTGTTGAAGCGTATGCATCGACTTTTAATACTGGAAACATGATTACAACTGGCGGAGCATATTTAATTATGACCGGCATGCTGGTCTTACTTTACGGAGTTATTTCATCATGGAGGAGCGGTGTTATTGCGCCTAAGAATCCATGGCAAGCAAAAACTCTTGAATGGACAGTTGGATATCCAGTTCCACTTGAGAACTTTGATGTTCTTCCGGTAGTAACTTCTGATCCTTACGGCTATGGAAAGGCAAAGTCATGAGCGTCGAGACACATGCACACCACGAACACCCCGACGTAGTTGGAAGTCGCAATCGGCTTGGTGTAGTTCTCTTATTAGTAGCAGACATTGCATTTGCTTTGAGCATGATCTTTGTCTATTTCTATCTACGCCAACAAAATGTAAACGATATGTGGTTGCCTGCAGCAACGTCTGAGCATCCAGCAATTACTCCACTGGCTTCAGGTGCTGGCTGGACCGTAACTGCGATTGCAGCCTTTGGTTTACTCGCTCATTTCTATGGCCTTAAAGGCGTACGTGCCGGAAACCAAACCCAATTGAAGTTGGGTTCTCTGGTTGCTTTAGTTGCATCAATAGCAGCAATCGTCTATCAATTTAATACGATTGCCACAGCACCATTTACTTTCTCTGATGGTGCCTATGTTTCATGTTTCTATATGTTTGCGATTCTAAACTTTGTCCATATTATGCTGACAATCTTTATTTCGCTTGGAAACTGGAATCGTGCGCGTCTTGGAATCTATAAGTCAGATCACTGGCATGTAGACATCGTTAATGTTTGGTGGGTTTGGATGGTTGTGTCATCATTGCTAGGTGCCTTTGCCCTCAGCCACCCATAAAAATAGTTCTAACTGGATCAGCCTCTACATCGCCTTAGGCGTTGTCTGGGGCTGTTCCTTTATCTTCATTAAGTTGGGCCTTGAGTTCCTAACCCCTATTGGTGTGGCTTTTGGGCGGGTATCACTGGGTGCGTTGACCTTAGTCTTTTGGGCACGCTTTAAAGGGATTGATCTACCTACCAATAAAAAACTCTGGTTTCATCTTTGGGTAGTAGCACTTCTACTGAATGTAGTTCCTGGGTTTTTGTTTGCTTTTGCCGAAACAAAAGTGACATCGATTTTAGCTGGAATTATTAACGCAGTCACTCCTTTGATGACCCTGCTGGCAATCATGATTGCTTTTCGTGAAGAAAGACCTAAGAACTATCAAGTGCTTGGATTATTAACCGGCTTTGTTGGAGTACTTACCGTTCTAGGCGCATGGAAAGGCTTAGGAACAAATCCTTTAATTGCAGTGTTAGCACTTTTGTTAGCAGTGACTTGTTATGGAGTTTCTTTCCCGTATTCTCGTAAATATGTTTTGCCACACAAATTAAAGCCTGAGGCAATCGCAGCTGCACAAGTCTCGATGGGAGCACTTACGCTTTTGCCTTTTTATCTTGTGGATGGAATTGCTAAAGATGAATATCGCCCCGGACCAGTATTTGCAATGATTGCACTCGGAGTATTTGGCAGTGGATTTGCATATATTTGGAACTTCAAGATCATGGAAGCTGCAGGAAGCGCGATTGCAAGCACCGTAACGTATGTAACTCCGGTAGTTGCAGTAATAGTTGGAATCATTTTTCTAGGCGAGCAGGTAAGTTGGTATGAACCTTTAGGTGCAACTATTGTTCTAATTGGTGCGGCTATTGGTCAGGGGCGTATTAAAACCTTTAATCGATGATAAAGCCATCGTGAATAGGTCCAAGATCTATACCTGCCGCGGTGTGATTGCTTTCTTCACCACGAGCTAGTTGCGCAGCATGGGCTTTGTTATGCCAGCGCTCCTCGATTTTGCCGTATTTCCACAGCAATAATGCGATGCTCCACACAACTACAAATGAACCCACAATAAAGTAGCCCGCATTGTTCAGGTTAAATGCCAAGGCGTAGTCCCAAAAACCACCAGTGAGATTGAGTTGTCGTGCAAATACTTGGCATAGTTCTAATCCACCAACAAAGAATGCAACCGAGACAGATAAGCCAGTAATAATGATGTTGTAGTAAACCTTGCGAACAGGCTTTGAGAAAGCCCAACCATATGCAAAGTTCATAAATGAACCATCGATGGTATCGAGCAGGCTCATTCCTCCAGCGAAAAATAGAGGAAGTGAAATTATTGCCCACCAGGGTAAACCAGCGATGACGGATGATCCTGCTAAAACAAGTAAGCCAATCTCTGTTGCAGTATCAAAGCCTAAGCCGAACAAAATACCCAGTGGATACATTTTCCACGATGCATCAATTCGTCGAGCGATTGGCCCAAAGAAGCGCATGAGGAATCCGCGAGAGTCTAAGTGTTTTTCTAACTCTTCTTCGTTGTAAGTGCCTTTTCGCATTTGGATAAAAACTTTAACGATAGAAACTAAAATAATGAGATTTAAAATTGCAATTAGCATCAAGAAAGTTCCGCTTACAGATGTGCCGATTAATCCTGTGTAATGGTGAAGCGAGGAGTTTTCATCTTTGAGTTGAGAGCCAAGTGCTTTAATTCCAAAGTTGAGTAGCATCGCTAAAACGAACACGACAGATGAGTGCCCAAGCGAGAAAAAGAAGCCAACAGCTAAGGGACGCTTTCCTTCAGACATCAACTTACGTGTTGTGTTATCAATCGCGCTGATGTGGTCAGCATCGAATGCATGACGCATGCCAAGTGTGTAAGCAAGAGCGGCAGTTCCCCAACCAAACAGGGATCCGTCACTAAGAATGTAATTGCCCGTTGTGGCCTTCCACATGAGTAGAGCGCCAGAGACATGTAAGAAGAGGATGAAGCCAAACATCCCCGCCATACGCCTCCACTCGTCCCTAGTTAGACGTTGAGGGGCAGGGGCTGGCTTAGCTATAACGACGTTCATGAGCCCCCTAGATGCAAATCATTTGCAGATAGAAAGTGTAAAACAGCTAGAAACGACTGTCTATTTGAAATCAACCTACAGTTAGGCCTGTGAAGCTGCTGATCAGCCTAAGTCTGCTCCTTGGGTTACTTACCCCTATACCGGCGCAGGCACAGAGCTGTGGTTGGGATCAAAAGCCTGGTTGGGTAGCTCGCGAGAATCTTCGCGTGGGGCACAGTGATTGGGCTAAAGATGTGCCGCTGCGTCTGAGCGCTGATTTTTCACGTCGCAAGAAGATGCCGCGCATTGAAGGTTACTTGGATGCAACAAGTATTGGATGTGGGTCAACTACGAAACTGACAATCATCGGGGCTAGTTCGGCAAATATCGCGATATATCGAATCGGTTATTACCAAGGTAAAGGCGCTCGCTTGGTGGCAACAATTAAATCAGCGCGTAGCATTACTGCAACTTCAAAAACCCCACCGGGCCAGTATTTAGTAAAACTAACATCGCCCCGACGTGCATCAACTTTTATTCCACTTGTTATTCGCTCAACAAAGAATGTAAGCGACATAACTTTTGTTTCATCGGTAATGACATGGCAGGCATATAACCAGTGGGGTGGTTATTCACTGTACAAAGGCTCCGATGGAAAAAGTGAAACTAAGAGTCAACAAGTTTCATTTAATCGTCCCTACGATGGGGATGGTGCAGGTCAATTTAGATACATGGAACAGCCACTCGTAACGTTGATTGAGAAGTTAGGAATAGATACACAGTACATAACTGATATCGATCTCGACCATGCATCTGAGATTTCTTCACAGTCAATAGTTTTTGGTGGGCATAGCGAATACTGGACGCAACAAATGCGTAAGCAAGTAGAGCAAGCAGTTGCTTCTGGAGTGAACTTACTTATTTTTGGAGGAAATACCGCTTATGCGCAAACAGAATTACAAAACCGGGAGCTAATAGGACGCCTTCCTTATCGCGATCTAGGTAATCCCGAATCACTATTAATCGGTTCTCAATACTTTGCTCTGGGGATTAAGAAAGATTTGGAGTCTCAAAATAAATGGCCGTTTTCAGTGTTAGGAGAAAATGCAGTCATTAAAGGTGTTTATGGATATGAAGCAGATACGGCTATGGGAACCAAGGGTCCGGGGGTAGAAATTTTGGCACGGGCGACTATAAGTCCCACAGAAAAGGGCTGGGTTGCAATGTCTACCTATTACAGCGCTCCAAGCGGTGCCAGCGTCTTAAATATGGGTACAAATGGCTGGGTGTGTGCCATGGAGAACCTATGTCCGTGGGGCCACACCTTTGATACGCAAACGCAGAATCAGATTCAGGCAGTTACATTGGCGGTATTAAGGGCGGCACACTCTGGAAAATGGAGGGTGGCTCAGATTGAAATTCCCACGCGATTGTAAGAATTTGCGTATAGAGTCACGTAAAGAGTTTGCACAGGAGAGGCGGGCTGCGTGAGCGAAGACGATGACATGGAAGAAATTATCACAGAGGAGATGCTCTGGGATCGGATTCCTGAAGTCGATGGCGAAGAACGTGCCAGCACGTACTACGAACTCAGCGCTCGCATCTATGCACGCGGTCAGTATGACGAGGCTTTAGCTTTAGCTGAAACCGCCCGTGATATTTATTCAACATTAGGTGTTAATGCTCCTAGTGAAGGTTTAGCACAAGCCTATTCAGCTATCGGCTACAACCTTAATCAATTAAAACGTATGGATGAAGCTGCGCATGCGATGAGCAAGGCCGTTGAAATCTTGCGCGAAAATAAATCTCCTATTGCTTTAGAGCTTGCCTGCACACTAGGCGAGTGGTGGTACACATCAAAGCAATATGACAAAGTAGTCCAGACCATGAGTGAATGTGCTCAAGAGCATTTAGTTGATGGAAATGAAATTGGCGCGGCAAATGATCTTCACTTAATTGGATGTGCAGAACGCGAACTTAAGAACTATGAAAAAGCCTTCGAATCTTTCAAAGAGGCACGCATATTATTTAAGCGAAATAAAGAAGTTATTCACGTTGCACGATGTGATCAAAAGATGGCCTCATGTCTTATTGAGCTAAATGAGGGTGAGCTTGCACTTGAAACCGCCCGCAAAGCCGTTGATGTCTTTGAAACTGGACACGACCACCGCCGTGAAACCTTTGCCCTTTTTGAGTTTGGCAAAGCCCAAGTCCTCTTGGAGAAATTCGATGATGGATTAGCAACTCTGGAACAAGTTCTCTCGGTAGTCAGCGAAGATGAACCTAAGGATTTTGAATTTATCATCGATGTTGAATCCCGTATTGCAAAAATCGTTCGGATGCAGGGGCGCATAGAAGAGGCCGATGAGATTGAACGACGACTAAAGTCGGTTCAGGAAGCTTTAGAAGAAGAGCCAGAGGCTTGATTCAGCGCTTAAAAACTCTGCCCGAGATAAGAATTACGATGGTCTGTCTTGGAAATATTTGTCGTTCTCCTATGGCCGCTGCTGTTCTAGCAAACCGCACTGCTAATTGGACTACGCCCACAATCACCGTAGATAGTTCTGGCACAGGTGCATGGCATATAGGACAAGGTGCTCATCCAACATCTCAAAAAGTATGGGAGGCCGCTGGTTATAAACACAAACACAAAGCACGACAGTTTAAATCCACGGATTTTTTTACTACCGATTTGATCCTGGTAATGGATTCAAGCAACTTTAAGAATGTAAATGACTTAGCTCTTGATGACGAATCAAGAAGCAAAGTCTTTTATCTGCGAAGTTTTGATAAAACTCTGCAGGCAATTGATCCGCATTCACATGACTACTTTAAATTAGAAGTTCCTGATCCGTACAATCAATCGATTGAGGCCTATCAAGAGGTTTTGCTTATGATCGAACAGGCCGTAGATGGCTTGTTGCAAGAGTTAGCGCACCAATAAGCGCTCCTCCGGCAGCAATAATGAGTGGCCACTGAATGTCGCCCTTAGACCACATCGCTCCACCCCAAATTCCGGCAGCTAAAACCGCGAAGTTCATTGATGCTTGATACACACCTTGCGCGCGACCTTTATGGCTAGCTTCACTTAGTCCTGCAATCCAAGCTTTACCAACGCCATCAGTCAGCGCTGGAAAAAGTCCGTACAGAGCTAGTGCAATCAGTGCAACTGCATGATTATGAGTTAAGCCCAATGTTGCGTAAGCAACGGCAAAAGCTAACAAGCCAACTGCATATACAACCCTGGGCGATAATTTATCGGCGATATAACCGCCAGGAAAAGCTGCAAGGACGGTGACTCCGCTAAAAAGCATGTAAGAAAGGACAACGCCGTTAGTTGAAAACCCTATGTCGTGTAAACGCAGAAGTAGAAGCACGTCAGGAATATTTGTTAATTGAATGAGAACCAATAGTGCAATTGCTCGCTTTAAGTTTGATGGAAGTTGGGGATGCTTAGTTTTTTCAACTTTGATCTTTGACTTTCTAACAAACTCTTCCTTGACTAGCAAAGTCAGTAATCCCGAAATAATCGCTGGAATCAGCGCCCATTTAGCCACCGCCCGCACATCACCGTCGAGCATTGCTAAGCCAATCAATGCAATGCCGGGGCCAATAACTGCGCCGATATTGTCACCTGTGCGATGGAAACCAAAGGCTTTACCCAGGTTAGATTTATCAACTGAGTCTGAAATCAACGCATCACGCGGAGCCCCGCGCATGCCTTTACCAATTCGATCCGTAACGCGACCAAGTAAAACCAACGGCCAACCTGTCGCAACCACGACAAGTGCTTTACCAACTCCAGCTAATGAATAACCAGAGATGACAAAAGGGCGCCTACCCAAACGGTCACTGGATTTACCGCTTATGAGTTTTGTAAATCCAGCTGCGGCTTCGGCACAACCTTCAATTAAACCCAGCGCGAGTGGAGCTGCACCAATGACGCCAGTTAAGAGAATCGGAAGTAGTGGATATAAAAGTTCGCTAGCTGCATCTTGGGCGAGTGAGACCAAAGTGAGCAGAATTAAATTACGAGACAACCAGGTTTTCATCATTTAGGTAGATGCTGCAGTGCCCAGTGGTACATGGCAATTGCTCCGGCTGCTGAGGCGTTCATTGATCGCGTTGAACCGTATTGATTAATCTCATAGAGAACTTCGCACACTTTAATTCCTTCATCTGACATCCCTGCTCCTTCTTGGCCAAAAAGAAGAACACAGCTCTCAGGTAATTGTGCACTTTCTAACTGTTTAGAACCAGGAACGTTATCTATTCCGATAATCGGAATCTTATTTTCCTTACACCAAGCCGCAAAATCTTCAACTGTCGGATGATGGAAAACGCTCAAATATCTGTCGGTTACCATCGCACCGCGCTTATTCCAATCACGCTTTCCAACAATGTGTACTCCAGAAACATTAAATGCGTTTGCAGTGCGAACCACAGAACCAATATTTAGATCATGTTGCCAATTTTCAATTGCGATATGTAACTTGTGTCTTTTAGTATCTAGATCTGCAACGATGGCTTCAACTGTCCAGTATCTATAATGGTCAAGAACATTTCTGCGATCCCCATTTAGCAAAAGTTCAGGATCGTACTGATCGCCTTCTGGCCAGGGCTTCTCATGTGGGCCAACTCCGATAACAGGAAAAAATTCACCTGGGCCAATGGAGGCTGGGGTTGTAGGAGAAGACATGTAGGCACTCTAAACTGATTACATGACTGCTATCAACACCATCGCATATTTCGTTCACATTCTCTGTGTCATTGCCATTTTGTACTTATTACTGCGCCAGTGGAATAAAGCCCCACGAAAATTCAGTCCGGGCATTTTGCATGCAGGCTTAACTGCCTTAATCGCCGGAATTGCCATGGTTGGAATGTTTGCAACCGTCCATCCAGATGAAACATTGAATCATACTAAAATCGGAGTTAAGTTGTTGATCCTACTTACCATTTTAGGCATTGGATATAAGAATGTTAAGAAGCCAGAGTTAGCAAAAAATACTTGGCTAATTCTGACTGGTCTTACTATCGGCAATATATTTATTGCATCACTCTGGCACTGATCGGTCTATGCGTAAGAAATTACTACCGTTACTTCTTGCTTTAGCGACGGCATTATCCGTCGTACCGGCAAGTGGAGTTTTGTCTTCGGCCTCCATTCCTTCCATCTTTGATGAGTTATTGAAAGCACCAGCTCTTTCTAACCCAGCGATGGTGCTAATGGATGGAACAACAGGTGAAGTTATTTATGAGAAAAATTCATTTTCACAACGCAAACCAGCATCGGTAATGAAGTTATTTGCCGCGGCTTCAACGCTTACGTACTTAGATCCTGAAAGAGTATTTACTACGCAGATTTCTTTGGGTATTAAACCTAAGACTTTAGTAATACAAGGAGATCTTGACCCATGGATAAGTTTGAGTCACGGTGTTGCTAGAAAAATGGCGCGCGAATCACTTCCTTATCTAGCCTTTAATGCGCTGAGCGCTATAAAGAAAAGTAACCATGGCTCGCTTAAAGGAATTACGGTTGAATATGCAGGCTTATATGCTCAAGACGTAGCGAACTTCAAAAGTTTCTGGGCCAAACGTGGCTTTAAACCCACAATGCGCTCAGTATCTAGCGATCACACGTTATTAAGCACTGGTGACTACATCGTGGCGGATACATCCCCTAGCATTAAAGAGATTTTGAATTTTACAATCCAGTGGAGTGATAATGTGCTTGCTGAACGCCTAGCCCGCTTGGCTTCTCGCGCAGCTGGTAATCCATTCAACGATACAGGCGTGCAGAAGACTTTCAATCAACTGCTGGCCAGTTTTGAGATCGACTCCTCAAAGCTGATCGCTTTTGATGCCAGCGGTCTTTCTAAGGAAAATCGCATTACTGCACACATGGTTGGCCAATTGTTATTTAGATTACGTAACAATCCTCAATATGAACTCTTATACGAATCGCTACCAGTCGGAGGCATTTCTGGAACGCTTCGGTCTCGATTTTTAGAAACCGCACCAACGGCAGTTGGTTTAGTACGGGCTAAAACTGGCACGCTCAACGGTACGGTCACGCTTGCGGGCTATGTTGAATCGGTGGACCGTGAGTATGTTTTTGTCACGTTGGCCGACGAAATTCCTAGAGGAACTAAGGCTGAGAAAAAGGCCCGCGATGCGATTGATCGCTTACTTGGCAGAATCGCTGCACCAAATATTCCAGCAGAAATAGTTGAATCGACTCCAGCGCCCTAACTATTTATTGTCGAAAACTTTTATTGATCCGCCATAGCACGCTACCCATGTTCTAGAAGTCGGTGAATCATAGGTAATACCGATAGGATCGTTGCAGACTTTAATAGTTTGTAAAACCTTCATATCTTTGGTGCGAACTTTTGAAACCGTATCACTTGTAAAATTTACAACGAATAAAGCAGTTCCATCACTGGAAATTGCTAAGCTGCGTGCGGCTTTACCGGTCGTTACAGTTCCTAAGCTCTTTTTGTTTACCAAATCCCATGACGCAACTTTCCCAGAAAGATTAAGAGTTACGTACAATTTTGAGTTATCAGGTGAAAGCACAATTGCCCGCGGCGTGACTCCAATAGGAATATAAGACATAGAGAAGTCTTCTAAATTAACAACATGGATTTTACTACCGCCCATTTCTGCAACATAGGCAGTTTTACTATCGTTGCTAACTGCGATACCGCGTGGATATCGACCAATATTGATGGATTTGACTGTCTTTTGAGTTGCTACAGAGATGACTTTGAGGTCATACGAGCACCAATTTGAGACCAAGATGTATTTATTATCAGGAGTAACTTCTACAACCTTAGGAACCGATCCCACTGGGTACACGGCATCAATTGTGTAAGTACTAAGTTCTATTCTGTATAAAAAGCTTGTATCAAAGTGCGAAGCTGGCGAACATGTGTCATGTCCTTCGCGGTTATAACCTTTACCGTACATTGCGTAGTTAGTGACATACAGATACTTACCATCGGGTGAGTAAGCACCCTCTACCGGTGCGCCTTTAAACAGAGATGTGTATTTTGAGTAACCATATTTTGACAGTTGCACGGAATCTGGAACTGTTTTAATCAGTTCAAAAGTCTGTGAGTTATAGATAGTCACGCTGTGCTTGTACATCATGTTGTGGGCACTCACTAATCCCGTGCCAGATGAGCGCACAGACTTAGGTGAAATTGTTCCAGTTATTGTTTTTACGAGCGTCATTTTTGTGTCACTAGAAACAACTTCACTCTGTGCCGGTATTGCTAGAGCACAGAGTGAAATTATGAGAATAAAAAGCTGAAAGTTACGGCGCATGCCTTAACTCTAATGGCTATTAATTAATCGTCTTCGCCTTCTTCGCCATCATCGCCTTCTTCGCCATCATCGCCGCCTTCATGTTCGTTACCTTCATGTTCGTTACCTTCATGTTCGCCACCTTTAGGAGGCTTGACACCAATCGTGGGGGTTTTGATTGATGTTGGGGCCTTAATCGTCGCAGTTACCTTAGGAGCAGGCACTACCGATGGTTCCTTAGTCTTAGTTGTTACCTCAGGGATAGGCACAGGCGCTGGCTCTTCGTCCTCAGTCACCTTGGGCGCAGGTGCCAGATTCGAATCGGATTCATTATTTACAATTGGCTGTGGGTTTGTTTGCTCCATTGACGCTGAACCCGCTGCTGGGGTTACTGTCGTGACACCTGTGGATGCTTTGGTGGAGGTTTTCACAGGATCTACGGCTGCCGTCGTGGCAGTTACTTTTTCAACTGCACTAGCCGGTGACTCCTCTTGTGTCTGTGTAAAAATAGTTCCGATGCCAATAATTGCTACAGCCCCAGCTAAAGCAAGTATGGGAATTGTTTTCGCAACCTTTCGAGGTGATGCGGCATTATCGGTCTCTGCGATTTCAAACCATTCAGGTTTTTGATCTGGTGACATGAGAAGATCCCTTCGTTAAATGAAAACTAACCCTTTTGGCTGAGAAGGAACTGTGAACACGGCACACAGATGCTGAGTAATCTGGGCTAGTGAACACGACCGTGCGGGGATATCTCGATCTGATGAAGCTTCGGGTCGTAGAGCTACTACTAGTGACAACCCTACCCGCCATGGTTTTAGCCGCCAAAGCTCTGCCCTCCTTCACGTTAGTTGCAATGACGATTATTGCTGGAACCTTATCGGCCGGCAGCGCTAACGCATTCAATATGGTTATTGAAAGTGACATAGACAAATTAATGGCACGGACTTCGAATAGACCGATAGTTACCGGAGTTTTGAGCAAACAGCAAGCTACAGTTTTTGCAACAGTCATCGGCGCTCTATCGCTCATTCTTTTTTGGATTTTTACTACCCCACTAGCGACATTACTTTCGCTAATAGCGATTGCTTTTTATGTACTTGTCTATACGGTCGGGTTGAAGCGTAGAACTTCGCAAAACATTGTGTGGGGAGGGGCTGCAGGTTGCATGCCAGTGTTTATCGGATGGGCTGCAGTTACTAATTCACTCTCGATGCCTGCACTTGCATTTTTCATGGTTATCTTCTTTTGGACCCCACCGCACTTTTGGGCTCTAGCGATTAAATACAAAGATGATTATTCGGCAGCTGGAATCCCGATGCTTCCCGTCGTTGCTACTAAAGCACGAGTGCATATTGAAATGTGGTTCCATACAATTTTAATGATTGCATCATCAATTTGGTTAATTATTTCTGCAGATTTACCAACATGGTCTCTGGTTATTACCGTGTTGTTAGGTTTGGTTTTTGCACGTGAACTCGTCGCACTAAAAGAGAGCTCACCTGACTATGGAAAAACTGCAGGAAAGATTTTTCAATGGTCAATAACTTATTTAAGTTTGTTCTCTGTATTACTGGTAGTAGCTCAATTAAGTGCTTGAGTTAAATCTTTTATAAGATCACTTGAATGCTCTAAGCCAACTGACAATCGAAGCACTGACGGCGTGATACCCATTTCAGCCTGGACTTCAGGTGTAAGTCGTCTGTGAGTTGAAGAGGCAGGATGAGTAATAAGCGATTTGCTATCACCCAAGTTATTAGAGATATCAATGATTTTTAACCGGTTCATAAAGGCGAAAACTTCGCTTTGATCTCCCACGAATTCAATACCTACTGTTGTTCCACCGCCACCGTTCATTTGTTTCATAGCAAGGGCATGCTCAGGGTGTGATTTAAGGCCAGGGAAACGTACGGATTTAATCTCTTTGCGGGACTCTAAGAACTCTGCGATTGCTTGTGCGTTTTCAACCATGCGCTCAACTCGCATCTGCATAGTCTCTAGAGATTTAACCAAGACCCACGCGTTAAAAGGACTCAATGATGGACCAGTGTGACGAGTAAAAGGCATTAGTTTTTCTTGAATATATTGCGCTGATCCAAGAATCGCACCTGCTAAAACTCGTCCTTGACCATCAATATGTTTGGTTGCTGAATACATAACAACATCTGCACCTAATTGAAGTGGCTTCTGTAATACCGGAGAGGCCATAACGTTATCAACAATAACCGTTGCTCCAACTTTATGTGCAAGGTCGCTGACCAATTGAATATCAACAATTTCCATTAAAGGGTTGCTAGGTGTTTCAATAAAGACAGCCTTCGTTGGCTTGCTCAATGCCTTAGCCCATGCAGCAGGATCATTTCCCTTTACTAATTCAAAAGTTACGCCCCACTTAGGTAAGAACTCCGTAATCACTACATGGCATGATGAAAACATGGCAGCAGATGCAACAACGTGATCACCTTGTTCTACTAGGCATGCAAGGGAAGCAAACATGGCCGACATGCCAGACCCAGTTGCTACACAGAATTCGGCGCCTTCAATTGCCGCTAAACGTTGCTCGAACATCGCAATTGTTGGATTATGAAAACGGCTATAGAGGAAATGATCGGTTTCATCGGCAAAAGAGCTAAAAGCTTCTTCGGCATTTGAATATGTAAAGCCACTATTTAAATAAAGTGCTTCCGAGGTTTCACCAAAACCTGAACGAGCAAGACCAGCGCGGACTGCATGCGTTTGTGGATGTAGATCCCACTGGGGCTCTTCCCGATTATTGCGAGGGCGGTAGCCCCATGGTGTACTCATGGGCTAATTGTGGCAGAGTTATGGCTATGTCTAACACTGCAATATCTGTTACGGATTTGAGCAAAAAGTATGGCGACCGCATGGCCGTATCGCATGCGACATTTGAAGTTCCCCTAGGCACTATCTGTGGCTTTGTTGGGCCAAATGGTTCGGGTAAGACCACCACGATGCGGATGTTGCTGGGTTTGATCACTCCGACCGGCGGAACAGGTGAGATCTTGGGGGAGTCAATAAAGCATCCCGAAAAGTATCTGCCACGCGTTGGGGCGATGATTGAAGGTCCAGCGTTTTATCCGGCATTGAGCGGTAAAGAGAATTTAAATTACCTGGCAACCCTTGGTGGATTTCCGATTGAACGCGTTCAGGGACTGTTGGAACAAGTTGGACTTGGAGATCGCGGGAAATCAAAATACAAAACGTATTCATTAGGAATGAAACAGCGCTTAGGTATTGCTGCAGCATTGTTACCAAATCCGCAACTCCTAATGCTGGATGAGCCAACCAATGGTTTAGATCCTGAAGGAATTCAAGAAGTTCGTGCATTACTGCGCTCGCTCGCAAATGATGGAACATCTGTATTTGTCTCATCCCACTTGTTATCAGAGCTTGAATTAATAAGTGATTACTTAGTTATGTTGCGAAAAGGTGAAGTTGTTTTTACCGGCAAGATGACGGATTTAATGCTTAGTCAGCAACCAATAATTATTGCTAAAAGTACGAACGCCAGCGACCTTGAAATACTCCAAACTATTGCTGAAGCTGCAGGCCATCATGCAGTAATCCGCGATGGAGCAGTGCACGTAGCTGGTCCAGCTGATTGGGCAGTTGATTTCAATCGTGCTGCATTTGATGCAGGTATTACTTTGTCGCAACTAACACCACAACTTCCTAACCTTGAAGAAACTTTCTTTGAAATGACGGGTGAAAAATAATGTGGAATGTAGCCTTTGCAGAGCTGCGTAAATTGCGACGCCCAACGCTCTTCCTGGGCACTATGGGCGCAGTAGTTTTCTTTAGTGCTCTATTTTCTTCCCTGTTGTTTCTTCTCATTGATTCCCCCGATGGAAACTCAGACCGTGGGCGAACTGTAAGCCGAGAAGTATTGGGGCTTGCAACAGGTGGAGTGCAGGGTTTTAGCAGCGTTGGCGGCTTTTTAGGAATAATCGCACTGTGCGTTTTTGCTGCACAAACTGCACAGGAATACACATATGGAACCTTACGAAATTTATTGATTCGCCAACCTGGACGCTTACGGATTTTGGTCGGAAAATTTATCGCAATGAAACTATTTGCACTTGTGATGATCATTTTGTCGGCCGTTATCAGTATTAGTGCATCAGTCATTTTGGCTCCACGCGCCAAAGTTTCAACAGATTTGTGGTTTGGTGCTGATGGACGTCATGCCTTATTTACAAGCTTTATTAATATAGTTATTTCAGTCATTGGCTTTGGAACTATCGGCATGGTCCTAGGACTACTGCTTCGCTCGCCAATCAGTGCAATCTCCTTTGGTGTTCTATGGTTGTTAATTATTGAAAATTTGTTGGTTGCGGTGAAGAATTCACTGCAAAATTGGATGCCTGGTGCGCAACTTTCTGCGATTGCATCCGGGGGCGTACCTCGGGGAATGTCGACTGGAATTGAATATTCACACGCACTATTAGTCGGAGGCATTTATGTTGCAATTGGCGCAGGAATTGCCTCTTTCCTCTTTATGCGCCGTGATGTATCTAATTAAGGACACCAGCACTTATTACCAAGGATTTCTAAGCTCACTCAATTATTCTTAAGCCCTTCCCCCGGAGGTCTTACTGTGAAAAAATATCGAGCGATATCACTTGCTCTGATTGCCGCTCTGACGCTTTCAACAGCGCCAGCTATGGCTAAGACCCCAAAACCAACGCTGGCTCAAATTGAAGCA
>CAFBQC010000023.1_pt1 | contig 17223 bp, 20 predicted proteins | sample 7269891 | NCBI WGS metagenome assembly CAFBQC01 (sample SAMEA6814167, study PRJEB35770) | freshwater metagenome | biome: Freshwater; feature: Freshwater reservoir; material: water | place: Czech Republic | collected 2017-06-27 | depth 30m m
ACGCCGACATCAAAAGGTGTTACGGGAGTTTTTGTTGGCCCCTCGGTCTTTGTTAACTATGGAAATGTTCAAGTGCAGATAACTGTGAGCAATGGCCGCATTACCGACGCTATTGCGTTAAAAGCACCTAGCGGACGCAATGATCGTTACACAAATATGGCCATACCGATTTTAAAGAAGCAAACGCTGGTGGCTCAAAGCGACAAGATTCAAGGCGCATCGGGTGCTTCTTATACATCGTACGGTTGGTACATCTCGCTACAGGGAGCGCTAGCTAAAGCTGGTTTGTAAAGTACAACAATGAATCGAGTGCAGTCCGAAATCCATGTGTGGGGAACAGTTGTTTATATTGAGTGTTCATCATCGACCACAAGTGAGGCGCAGTTACATCAGGGGATTGCTCAAGTAAAAACGTATTGCGAACATGTCGATGAGGTTTTTTCTACGTATAAAGAAAGCTCAATCGTGTCTCAACTTCGGCGAGGTGAGATTGCAATTGAAGACTGCGAACAAGAAGTCCGCGAGGTGTGGGATTTATGCGCACATCTAAAATATTTAAGTGATGGAGCATTCGATCCGTGGGCCGTTAAAGGTGGATTTGATCCATCGGGTCTAGTAAAGGGTTGGGCCGCTGATCACTGCGCTGATTTATTAGTTGCCGCAGGTGCCCAGCACGTGCAAGTAAATGCAGCAGGTGATTTAGCGCTGCGTGGAGGCTTTTTAGATCCAGCAGATGGCCTTGTTAAGCCGTGGAAGATCGGTGTTGTTAACCCAGATAATCGCTTAGAAGTATTGAAAACCTTTGACATTGTCGATGGCGCGATTGCAACATCGGGCACGTATGAACGAGGGGCGCACATCATCGATCCTTACTCAGGGATGATTGCGATAGGGGCTAAATCAGCCACTGTTGTTGGACCTAATGGCGCCTATGCCGATGCGCTGGCTACTGCGTTAATGGTTGCAGGTCAGGAAGGTTCGAAATGGTTTACTCAGTTAGAACTTACTGAGTTTTTCGTGTGGGTTATTGAGCGGCATGAAAATACGGCGTGGAGCCTCTAGGGTATGAACATGAGAAAACGCCTGCATATACTCCTCGTTTTAGCTATCAGCTTTTCCTCTTTGGGATTAACGGCTGCTGTCGCTGCAGATACGCGCGTTATTGACGTTGTCGAAGTTACATGGCCCGGTGCACGTAAAGTTCCTTCCGATGCAACTGCAATTGCAAAAATTATTAATGCCGATGTGAACCCACGATGGAAATCCTTCACAACGTTGTATGGCGATACTAAAGATCGCACAATTAACTTTATTGCTGGAGAAGTCCTAACAACTCCTATTGCGATTGCCAGAAGAATGCCATGCTCTGGAATTGATTCAGATACGTTCATGAAGTTGATAAAGGCAGAGGCTTATTCACGTTTAGGAATCACCGATTACAGCAATCGATATTTGATAATCGATGCTCCGCGTGCTGGGTGCGTTTGGAGCGGGCGAGCACCACTAGGCGATGCCAATAGTACGTCAGGAATTCTTGTCTTACATGATTCCGATTCAGACTTTGTTATCGCTCACGAACTTGGGCACACTTTTGGTTTAGGCCACACAAATTTCTTGCGCTGTGAAACTGGCGCTTACGATGGTCCATGGGGCAGTAACTGCCAGGCAATTGAATACGGTGGAGCGATCGATGTGATGGGAAATGTTGATACAAAATCACCACTGAATACATATCACCAGTGGACTATGGGCTTTCTCGATGACTCACAAGTAAAGCAATCATGGCTTAATGAAACTATTACCTTGGCCCCTTCAGATTTTGCGAATGGAACGAAGGCGATTTATTTGCGTGATGGTAAAGCGGCGTATTGGGTTGAATATCGTAGGAAGCTGCCAGGGGTCACTTATGACGCTGGTCTAGCAATTTATCGCCTAGATCCTCCGCCTATTTCAGCCTTACAAAGCCCAAATCCTGAAGATATGACCCAACCAGAGTTCAGTCAGGCACTTGGCGTAGATGTATGGATGCTAAATCTTGATTCATTCACATATGTATTGTCGAAAACAAATGGATCAATGACCAGTAACACAGCCAAGACATATTCTGGCAATATCTCGATTTCAGCAACTGCAGTGGGCGATGGAGCTGCTGTAACAATTACACGTACTCCAGATAAAACACCACCCCCACTTCCAGTATTAGGCTCGACGAATTTTTGGCAGTATCCAGATTTTGAAATCATTCAACAAGGGTATGAAGATGCAGATACCGCCGTTGCAAAGTTCCAAGCAAAGATTGATGGTGTCATCAGTGACCTACCAACATCTATCACGTCCAATTGGGCCCCAACAGTTCTTAATCCTTTTAACGCACCACAAACTGTGCATGTAAGAGATTTGCCTGAAGGCTCCTATTCAATTTCGATTCGAGCAGTAGATGTTGCTGGTAATGCCAGTGAATGGACGCCACCGGTATCTGTAACAATCGATAGAGGCGCCCCCGTAGCACTTGCAGATTTTGAAACCACTGGAATAACCGATAATCAATACCAAGTTAAATGGGCAGGCGCTAAAGATGCAGGCAGCGGTCTGTGCATGACTAATTTTGTTAACGAAGAAGGCTTTATAACCCAACGCAGCGATGCAAAGACAGCGCCAGAGTTTGTCGTTAATTCAACTACTCCACTCGTTACAACTGCACAGGTTTTTGACTGTTTAGGAAATGGTCTCACTGGGAATCTAACAATGAAGAGCACGGTTACTTTAGCTTCCAAAGCCAGCCGATCTGGAAAATGGAGTGCTGCGCCTGCTTCTTATGGCCCTGATGCTCAAAAATGTACTGGCAAGTGCACCGCAACATTTACCCAGACGGGAAGAGTCAGCGTGGTAGTTGGCGCAGGAACTGCGGCGCTCACATCCGGAACCACAACTCTGGCAACGATTCCAAACTCAACGAGCACCAAACTGCGTATCGGTGCCTCAATCAATTTAAACAAAGCCAAAAAATCAATTCGAGTCACCGGTAGCAATTTTATTTTAAATGGCGTAGTTACAACAACTGGAAGTTTTACAAATGTAACGAATTTGGATCGTAAAGTTCCAGCAACGGATGATTCACTTACTGATAAGAAGCAGGTTGCCTTATCTGCATATGGATTTAATTCGGCAGACTTTAGTCAGGAGTGGACCGTCTTGCCTATGCTACGCGGTACGACACTAGAGGATCCAAGTCTTGATCTCTGCGGAAGTAACTATCCATCTGAAAGCAGTCGAATAGAGCGTCGACAAATATCGGTTACAAAGAAAAATAGCCCGTATGTATTTCTATCCAGCGAGGTAGTTAGATATTCATCAGTCACAGCTGCGCAAGCTGCAAAGAGTGAACTTACTAAATCGTTAACTCAATGTGTTGCCGATGGTGGGTATAAAGACTCTGCCGGCGCCAAGATTCCTTATGCATTTAATGCGCTGCCACCACTACCAATTGGTGTAGCCGCTGATGATTCACGTGTATTTGTGAATGCACAAATAGATGTCGGCGCAGGCGCACGTCAGCTACTAGGTTTCTACCAATTCAACGGCGCAGTATTTACTGGCTTATACGTCATAGTTGATGGAGATAAGGCGATCCCAGAAGATCAGGTAAAGCGTTGGCTCAATGCCGCCGTACTGTTGGCTACTCGCTTAAACAGTAAGAGCGCTTAAAGCAGCTAATTCATCATCGGATAGGTCAACTACCTGGATGATTTCATGCAGCTGGGCCGCTGTTCTTGCCGATGCAATAGGTGTGCTGACTGTGGACTGTGCCCGCAGCCACGCTAAAGCAATCGCACTCATTGATGCATTGTGAGTTAGCGCCATAGCGTCCATTGCCTCTAGAACGGCAAAGTTTTTTTCATGCGCATATTCAAGTGCACCAGCTGCGCGCTTTGAATCTACATCGGTGACCCCAGGTCGGTACTTTCCACTTAAGAATCCGCGCGCGATTCCGTAGTAAGGAATATTGGATAAACCGAATTCGGCAACGGTCTGCGCCATATCGTTTTCATAGGTCGCACGATCTACTAAATTATATTTTTCCTGCACGGCAACATATGACGGCAGGTTATGTTCTTTGCTGATTTCAAGTGCCATGCGCAATCGATCTGGAGAAAAGTTTGAGGCGGCGATATACCGTACTTTTCCTTGTGCGATGAGTTGTGCATATGCACCGAGAGTTTCCTCCATCGGTACATCTGGATCATCGCCATGGCTGTAATACAGATCGATGTAGTCGGTTTGTAGTCGATTGAGGGACTCTTCGCACGCAGCAAAAATATTTGCCGGGGATAGACCAGGTCGAGTGTCCATCTTTGACACTTTAGTTGCGATAACAATCTCAGCACGGCTGTTTATCTTTTTCAGCCATGAGCCAATGATTGTCTCTGACTCTCCACCAACATGTCCATCGACCCACTGGTTGTATGCATCGGCGGTGTCGATGAAATTTCCACCATGGCTGCGATATGCATCAAGAACTGCATGTGATTCGGCTTCATCGGCATTGGAACCGAAGATATTGCTGCCAAGGCACAGCGGATGAACTACTAGGTCGGTCTCAGGCAAAGTAAGCATTGCGCAAGGCTACCGTGTTCAAAGGGCGCCACAATAAGGCACAATTGCCTACATGGTGCGGGCAATTGAGGGATTCACAGGGGGGCTCGCATGAGTATCTGGGTCTGCGGAGAAGTTCTTATAGATATTTTGCCAACCGGTCCGGTAGTCGGAGGCGGTCCAGCAAATACTGCGAAAGCTCTTGCACGGCTGGGATATGACGTTGATTTTATCAATGGTATTTCTACGGATAAATTTGGCGAGAGCGCACGAAAAGAGTTAATCAACGACAATGTTGGTTTAGCTCTGTGCTTAACCAGCGAAAAACCAACGTGTACCGCAACAGTTACTTTAGATTCCAACGGCGGTGCCAGCTATGAATTCCTTATCGATGGCACAGCTACTTTTGATTACAACTCGTCATGGCTGCCCGATCCAGAGCGATTAAAACCTTCGGTGCTTCATATCGGCACATTAGTAACAATCATCGAGCCATCAGCATCTGTCTTATACGACTGGGCAGTGCGCGTTAGTGAGTTCGCACCGATTGTCTTTGACCCCAATATTCGCCCATCCGTTATGTCAGATCGCGAAAAGTACTGCCTGGCCGTTGAAAAATGGGTTGGAATCTCATCAATCGTGAAAGTCAGCGATGACGATATTTCATGGCTATATCCAGATGAAACACTTGATGAAGTTGCTCAGCGATGGATTGCGGGTGGCGTTGGCTGCGTAGTAATTACTCGAGGCGCGCATGGCTTAATCGGATATACCGAGCATGGAGTTGAAGAGGTTGATGGAGTCAAGACAGTAGTTGTAGACACGGTCGGTGCTGGAGATACAGTCGGTGCAATTGTTGTAGAAGGCGTCTTACAGCATTCGGTGGCTGGCCTTGTCGGTCATACCCTCAATGCAGTTTTGAGTAAGGCAGCATTTGCTGCATCAATTACATGTTCACGTGCAGGTGCTCAACCTCCACGCGCACATGAATTAATAATGGAGTCCTAATGCAGTTTATCGATGATGCCGAGTTTCAAATCGCGATTGATGACGATAACGGTGCGCGTATCGTTTCATTAAAGTGGCGCGACAACGAGTTCGCCGTTCCATTTCGTGGCCAAGTGCATACGTCGGGTTGGTACTCGATGGCACCTTGGGCTGGGCGGATCAATGAAGGTTTGATCACTAATCCTGCTGGCGAAAGTTTTCAACTGCCGGCAACAATTGATCCACCGCACGCGCTGCATGGTTTTGGTTTGATCAGTTCGTGGCAAGAGATTGGCCCAGGACGTTCACTGTTACACCTACCGGCTCCGTACAACGGTGCAACAGTTGAGCAGCGCATTGAAGTTTTAGATGACGCCGTACGGTGGTCTTTGGAGTACGACGCTAATGGCTGTGATTTACCAGTGTGGATGGGTATGCATCCATGGTTTGCCCGCGATTTAGATCGAGGCGGTAGCGCTGAAATTGAGTTTGAAGCTACAGAAATGTTGATTCGAAACGGCGAAGGAATCCCAACAGGGGAACGCTCTAAGCCATCTGCCCCACCGTGGGATGATGCATTTACGGGCATAAAAGGCACCCCGGCCGTCGTTTGGGAGGATGTTGCACGGATCTCCATCGAATCCGATGCTCCGTGGTGGGTGGTCTTTACTGAAGACAGCGAAGGCGTTTGCATCGAGCCCCAGACCGCACCACCTGATGCTCAGAATTTAGGAATTACTGGCGAGGATTACATTGAAGCGTTATTTGTTTTCGAACGATTGGATTTGGATTAATCATGATAAATCGCACCCGGTTAGCAGAACTGCGCGCTAAAGAAGATGCACGCTTTTTAACATTGCACCCAAAGAGCGGTGAACTCTTTGAAGCTGGTAAAAAAAATATGCCAGGTGGCGTACCAATGTCATGGATGGCTAAATGGCCAGGTGCATATCCAGTCTTTGTTGAGAATGCTAAAGGTGCACGTTTTAGCGATGTTGATGGCAATACATATATTGATTTTTGCTTAGGTGATACCGGTTCAATGACTGGACACTCACCTGATGCAACTGTTGCTGCGATTCGTGAACAAGTTGGCAAAGGAATAACGGCGATGTTGCCAACTGCCGATGCAGCGATTGTTTCAGGAGAACTTGCTCGTCGCTTTGATTTACCACTGTGGCAGTTCACAGTGTCGGCAACTGATGCCAATCGCCATGTGATTCGCTATTCACGAAGGATTACTGGACGCTCAAAGATTGTAGTAATAGACCGTTGTTATCACGGTAGCGTTGATGAAACTTTTGCAACATTAGACAATGATGGAAATACAGTAGCCCGTGAAGGAAATATCGGTGCTCCGGTAGCCCTTGATGTGACAACACGAGTTGTTGAGTTCAACGACATTGCAGGTATGGAAAAAGCTCTCGCACATGGTGATGTTGCGGCGATCTTGATGGAGCCGGCCATGACGAATGTAGGAATTGTCCTGCCTCAGGCTGGTTATTTAGAGGCCGTACAAGTCTTAGCTAAAAAGTACGGCACTATTCTCATTATCGATGAGACGCATACGATCTCAGTTGGCCCTGGCGGAATGACGGCAGATCGCGGATTAAAGCCGGACTTTCTAACTATTGGCAAGGCAATTGCTGGCGGTATTCCGACTGGAACTTTTGGAATGACACAAGAGATCGCTGATTCAATTAAAAAAATGGTTGAGTTAGAGATTATTGATACTGGTGGAATCGGTGGCACATTAGCGGGTAATGCTTTGTCGCTTGCTTCGATGCGTGCAACATTGACGCACGTGCTGACTCAAGAAAACTTTGATCGCATGATTGATTTAGGTACGCGTTGGTCAGATGGTGTGGATGCTGCGATTAAAGAGTTTGATCTACCGTGGACGTGTAATCGTTTAGGTGCGCGCGGTGAATATATGTTTGGTAAATCTGCACCAGTAACCGGGGCCGATGCAAATAATGCTGGCGATTTTGAGTTAGAGCAGTACATACATCTACGTATGCTCAATGATGGCTTCCTGATAACGCCTTTTCACAACATGGCCTTGATGTGCCCAGATACAACTGCCGCCGATGTTGATGCCCATACCCACGCATTTCGCGTAATGTGTGCCGAACTAGTTTCTTAAAAGCGAAGGCCCAAGCGATGTAGCTTTCGCTAGGGATCTCTCTTGGGCTTTGAATGAATTGTAGTTATATGGACTGACAAAATCAACTGTGTACAACTCTGCTCAACTGTCAGATGTCCTATTCACAATGTCCTTATGCCATTTGTGGATGAATACGTTGAGATGCATCAACAATTTGAATTCTCATATTTTCTAATAGGACTGTTAGAAATCAGCTTGCGCAACAAAATCCCGATTACTCTGAGTGAGAAATGTGGGAGCAGCCAGCCATATTGGTACTCGCAATTACCCCTGAATGAACGTGGTCAGATATCACTAATGCGCGCACTTCAGATCAATAGGAAGTGCCCAGAGAATTATCTGCCACTCTCATTTTGGCGCTTCTTGCTGAGTAATAAGAATTATGGATCACTATGGTTGCCCAGTCTGCATCGTATTTTTCCCGAAATACCTTCACCAAAGAGAATGAACATTTTTAAAACAATTGATAAAAATATGGATACGGCGCTGAGATTAAGAAATAGTGTGGCGCATTTTAACTGCGACGCTCTCAGCACCATGCCTTACTCCCAAATGCGCGTTAAATGGTTACTTACCAACCTGGGAGTAGATAAGCAGCTCTTTTACCAGAGAGATTTAAGATGAATCTGAGGCGTAAACTCACCGGAAACCCACAGAGCTGATTGTGGCGTAACACAAGATAGGCATCTACTTTTCAACTAACCGCACAGATGTGTGGTTGTTATGGGGGTTCAAGGTGAAGGTATTACAGCGAAGAATTGCAGCAGTTACTATGGCTGGAATCTTTGGATTAGCAGGAATGTCTGCCGCTTCCGCAGATGTCACTGCACCAGTAGTAAAGAAGGTTGCACTTACACCTGAGCAGAAAGCAGCGTTTGATGCAGCTAAGGCTGCATTTAAAACTGCACAAGCTGAGCGTCATGCTGCGATCACAGCAGTTAAGGCAGCTGTCGCTTCAGCGAAAGGTGTTAAGGACGCAGCAATTGCAGCGGCTACGACAAAAGATGCACGCATCGCTGCACGTAGCGCTTTCAAAGGCACCGTTGCAAGTGCAAGAGCTGCAGTACCAGTAAAACCGGTACGACCAGTTCGACCATAAATACGAGGGTAAATGGAGAAGGAGCCAGTTCCTCTGGCTCTTTTTTCATTTCTACGTGTTAATTAAATCCAAGTGATTCGTAGAGTTTTAGACCTTGCACATTGTCGGCGTCCACATACAACATGGCCTCAGTAATTCCCTTAGTAAATAAGTAATTCATAGCTGCGATAGATACGGCTCGACCTATGCCATGGCCGATGTAGTCGGGATCCACGCCAACAACATATAACTCGCCAACTGGTGCTTGGTTAACTAGATCATGATGAATCTTTGTCCAACATGTGCCAACTAAGTGGCCATTTTCAGTAGCGATAAAAAATCCTTCTGCATCAAACCAGGATTCTGCAATTCGGTTTTCTAAATCCTGCATCGCCCAATTGCCTTGATCTGGATGCTGCGCAAAGACCTTGTTGTTAAGAGCTAACCACGCTTGTTTATGCAGCAATGGATCAAAAGTTTCAATTGAAAAACCATGATCGGTATCTGGAATTCGTCCTTGTAGAGTGCGGTGAATCTTTAAAATATGTCGCATTTTTATACGCGTTCGTTAATAGAGCCCTCTTTGCCAGCTGATGGCATTGTAAATCGATACCCAACATTGCGAACGGTACCGATAATTGCTTCAAACTCTGGGCCTAGCTTTGAGCGCAAGCGACGAATGTGTACGTCTACCGTGCGAGTGCCACCGAAATAGTCGTAGCCCCAAATTTCTTGCAACAGTTGCGCGCGAGTAAATACGCGTCCTGGGTGCTGAGCTAAATACTTAAGCAGTTCAAACTCTTTGAAAGTTAAATCCAAAACGTTTCCTTTAAGGCGTGCGGTGTACGTTGATTCATCGATAGCAACATCTCCACTGCGAATTTCACCTGAGTGTGGATCACTGCTTGCAATTGCTGCCATGTGTTTACCAACTGCTATACGAATTCGTGCATCAACTTCTGCTGGACCCGACGTGTCCAACATGACGTCATCGATTCCCCACTCAGCACTTACTGCAGATAGTCCACCCTCTGTTGCAATAACGATGATGGGACAGCCAAGACCAGTAGTTGTTAAAAGTCGTGTTAACGATTTAGCAGAAGGTAGATCACGTCGTGCATCAACGAGAATGACATCGACATCTGGAACATCTACAAGAACACTAGCTTCAGCGGGCAAGATGCGAACCTGATGCGCAAGCAAACCAAGTGCGGGTAGAACTTCCGCGCTGGCGCCAGACGTATTCGTAAGTAGCAAGACCTTGGCCATTGGTACAGACTACCCCTGTGAAATCATTGCTTCCAATCGTCATTGTGCTGACCCTGGCAACTGCCTATGGGCTTTGGTATCAACGTTCTCGCGGCACCGTTAAAGCTAAAGCCGGGCAGTCTTTTATTACCGAATCCATGATTGGTGGCGCTCTGGGATCTAAGGCGACCCTGGTGCAGTTCTCATCGGCCTTTTGTACGCCATGTCGGGCTACGAGGGTTCTGCTAGAAAACATCGTTGCCGATATGCCCAATGTCGCTCATGTCGAAGTCGATGCCGAGGCGCAGTTAGAGCTAGTTCGACAACTGAACATATTGAGCACCCCCACGACATTGATATTAGATTCACAGGGCTTAGAAGTTGGGCGGGCAGTAGGTGCACCTAAACGCGAGCAGGTAATCAATGCGCTCGCGGCTATTCGCAAATAGTTCGCAACTCGCATTTACTGTTCGCGGTCTTTATAGTTACGGACATGTCTTTTGCCAGAAATTTCACTAAGCGTCGCGTCATTGATTATGGCCGCTTAGCTGGCGCTTTGTGTCGAATGTAATTGTTGCTTTTAAAAACAATTACCCATTCATCGACCAAAGGAAAAGTACATGACTCAAATTTTGAACCAGAAAAAATCAGCAGTAACAATTGATGCACGCGGTCCACGTTTTTCAGCTGTCCTTACAACATTAGTTTTGGCTACTGCTTTAGCAACTGCGAACCTTTGGGTTATCAGTGCGCAGGCGATCGTTTTTGCCATCGGTGCATTTCGCGGACCACAGTTCACGCCGTATGCACTGATTTTTCGAAGCTTCATTAAGCCACGATTAAAGAGTGCGGCAACTCCAGAAGACATTCGCCCCCCTCAGTTCGCCCAAAGCGTGGGGCTGCTCTTTGCATTGGCCGCCATCGCGGGATCGATCACCGGAATCAGCGCACTCTTCGTTATAGCCGTCAGTTGCGCCCTAGCAGCCGCCTTTTTGAACGCAGCATTTAACTTCTGCCTAGGGTGCGAAGTTTATTTACTGCTTCTTCGCATAAGGTAGGCACATGGCTGACATGCATGAACTTCATGAAAAGGGCTTACGGCTTACGCCCCAGCGCGAGTTGGTGCTGGCTGCTGTTCGCGAGCTTGGTCATTCGACCCCTGAAGAAGTTGCCGAGAAAGTGCGCGCAACGCACCCAGGAATCAATCTTTCAACGGTCTATCGCAACTTAGAGACGCTTGAAAATGTGGGCCTTGTGCAACATACGCATTTGGGCCATGGCGGTGCGACGTACCATGCCGCTGAAGAGTTAACGCATCTTCACTTAGTCTGCGGAAAGTGCGGAAGTGTTGGCGATGCACCAATCGATGTTGCAGCTAATTTTGTAAACACATTGGCCGATGACTATGGCTTTAAAACTGATGTTACTCATTTTGCAATATACGGAACGTGCACTAACTGCCAATGAGCGCGGTACTGGTCGAAGACGGGGTAGACAAAGGTGCAGTGTGGCACTTTGGCGAACCCGTTAAAGAGCAGCGTGCATTAGAAGCTGGCACTGCGTGGGCCGACCTTTCACACTTGAGCGTTATTGCAGTTAGTGGCGACGATCGTTTGAAATGGCTCCATGATTTGACCACTCAATTCCTCAATGATTTGAGCGCAGGTGTGTGGACATCCGGAATGATTTTGGATCCCCAGGGCCACATTGAGTATCAATTTAATTTAGTCGATGATGGTGCAATAACGTGGTTGGTTTTAGATCCTGGTTATTCCGAAACACTTCTTGCATATTTAACAAAGATGAAATTTATGTTGAAGGTTGACGTTCGAGACGCCAGTAATGAATTCGCAGTTTTGCGCGCACCTGGAGTTTCAACTGACATAGGTGGTCCATTTGCTTTAGTTGCACGAGCCGAACTGGCCGATATAAGCGCTGGATTTAATTCAGTAGCAACACAAATTGGTACATGGGCACTCGATGCCGAGCGCGTTGCTGCAGGGCGCCCCCGCATTGGTTTTGAGACTGATCACAAATCGATTCCCAATGAAATCGGAGTATTAAATAAGTCTGTACACATGAATAAAGGCTGTTACCGGGGCCAAGAGACTGTCGCGAAGGTTTTCAACTTAGGTAATCCACCGCGGCGTTTGGTGATGTTGCACCTTGATGGCAGTGATGTTGCGTTTCCAGCACAAGGTACAAAAGTGGAAAATGATGGGGTAGTTGTTGGATTTATCGGCACCGTTGCCCGCCATCACGAACTTGGCACAATCGCGCTAGCTATTGTGAAGCGGAATACGCCAGTTGAGGCAACATTAAGTATCGAAGGTGTGCCCGCTTCGCAGGAAGTGATTGTTTAGTCAAGGTAGGCTTGGCATGTGGAGCTACTTACATCAATAATCATTGGCCTAGCCGCCATCGCATTAGGTATCGCTCTCATCTTTTATGCATTCCGTGGTCGCCAATCTCAGGCGAGACGTTCACCAAAATTTAGAGGACGCCCATAGATGGTATTTACAATTCCCGAAGGTCTGCACGCCGATTTAAATCCATTAGCGTGGTTAGTTGGAACATGGCGCGGTAAGGGTCGTGGTGAGTATCCCGGTATAGAGCCTTTTGAGTACGCGCATGAAGTCGTCTTTAATCACGATGGTCGTCCATTTTTAAATTATTTTTCTCGTTCATGGATTTTAGATGCAGAGGGAGAGATTGTTCGCCCGGGTGCATCAGAGGCTGGCTTTTGGCGCGCAAAGCCCAACAATGTTTTAGAGGTAGTTCTTTCGCACAACACTGGAATCTCTGAGGGCTGGGTCGGACAGTTTGATGGTCCAAAGATTCAATTAGTTTTGGATCAGGGCTACTCAGCGCCAAGTGCCAAGATTGTTACTGCTGGAGTTCGCTTATATGGACTTGTTGCCGGTGAACTATTTTTTGCTTATGACATGGCCGCCGAAGGTAAAGAGTTACAAGCTCATATTTGGTCATCGCTTGAACGCCAGAGCGAATAATCAATGACGCTGCTTATTGGAGAAACCCTTGCAGAAGTTGTTAGAAATGAAGTTGTTGAGTCGATTCATGTAGGCCACTTTGTAGCCCTCAACAGTGACGGCTCAATCATGATGCATAAAGGTGATCCCACTCAACTTATTTATCCACGCTCTTCATATAAATCTATTTTGGCTTCGGCTATGGCGCGCAGTGGAGTTGATTTAGAACCGCGCTTGTTAGCACTTACATGCGCATCGCATTCAGGTTTAGAGATGCATCAAAAAGGCGCACTAGAGATTTTAGCGTTGGCAGGTTTAGATGAGACTGCATTGCAGAATGTTAAAGGTCGGCCACTAGATGAAGCTGCCGCCCTTGCAAATCCAGTAGCAACACGATTAGCGATGAACTGCAGCGGTAAGCACTCTGGAATGTTGTTGGGCTGTGCAACAAATGGTTGGCCCATTGAAAATTACTTAGATCCAGAACATCCGTTGCAGATAGCTTTCAAGAATGAGTTAGAAATGTTGTCGGGTGAGAAAATTACCCATATAGCTGTCGATGGTTGTGGCGCACCGCTATTTCTGATCTCTTTATTAGGTTTAGCACGAGCAATTAGAGCGCTAACAATTTCAGCAGATCCTGTACATCAACGTGTAGCCCAAGCGTGCAGAGATTTCCCAGAGATGGTTGCTGGACCTAGTCGCATGTCTACAAAAATTATGAAAAATTATCCGGGTGTATTTATGAAAAGTGGCGCAGAATCAATCATGGTTGCCTCGGTGCCCGATGGTCGCACTTTTGCTTTCAAAGTAAACGATGGTGGTTTGCGTCCACGCGAGGCAATAACAGTTGCTGGATTGAAGTTATTAGGCGTTGACGCCGATATTGAGTTAGAAAAGGTCTACGGGGGCGGTCACGTAGTCGGCTCCATTCGCGCAACTTTCTAACTAGTCGTACCCTTGTGCCATGAACGGGCGCATAGCTACCGTAATGGTGCATACATCTCCACTAGATCAGCCTGGAATTGGCGATGCTGGTGGGATGAACATCTATGTCCTTGAATCAGCCCAGCGTATGGCTGGCATGGGTGTTGAGGTAGATATTTTCACACGTCGCACTGAAAGCGATCAGCAAGACATAGTTGAGATTTCAAAAGGTGTACGAGTTCGCTACTTTGATTGTGGCCATGGGCATTTAACTAAAGAGCAGTTACCGGCGCACATCATGGGTCTATCACGAGAATTCTTAAAGTTAATCAAGCAAGAAAATTACGATGCGATTCACTCGCACTATTGGATCTCTGGAAAAGTTGCGATGCCTGCCGCTGCCGAGCTTGGAATTCCATTAGTACACACAATGCACACCATGGCACGGGTAAAGAATTTAAATTTGGCTGAAGGTGAAACTCCAGAGCCAATGGTTCGTGTTCAAGGAGAGACACAAATTGCAGCCGCAGCTCAAGCGCTGATTGCTAACACTGACTCTGAAGCGGCCAGCTTGGTTTCTTTGTATGAGGCTTGCCCAGACATCGTGCATGTAGTCACACCAGGTGTTGATCTGTATACATTTACTCCAGGACAGGGCCGTAAAGCTGCGCGCGATGTGATTGGAACTCCGCAGGATGCTTTGGTTGTTACTTTTGTAGGGCGCATTCAGCCACATAAAGGTCCAGAAGTATTGATTCGCGCTACCTCCGAGTTAGTAAAGCACTCACCGTTGCTGCGCGGAAAACTTATTGTCAATATTGTCGGTGGAGCTTCGGGTGCAAATACTGCCGAAGTTGAACGGCTGCAAGAGTTAAGTACATGGCTAGGAATTGACGATGTAGTTCGTTTCGCTCCTCCAGTACCGCGGACTGAATTACCACAGTGGTATCGCGCCGCAGATTTAGTATGCGTGCCAAGTTATTCCGAATCCTTTGGTTTAGTTGCATTAGAGGCCCAGGCCTGCGGAACACCGGTTATTGCAACGGCGGTCGGAGGCTTGCGCACCGCAGTAGCTGATGGAATCTCAGGTGTTTTAGTTGATGGACATGATCCAAAAGCCTGGTCATCCGTTCTTGCACGTTTACTGCAAGAGCCACAACGTCGCGTACTTCTTGCAGTTGGTGCAGTCGAACATGCTTCACACTTTGGTTGGGATGCAACTGCACGTGGAACTCTCGATATTTATGATCAAGTGATTACCGAGGCGCTGCGAGTGCGAAAGATATCTAGTCAATAATGGCAGCCATTGATCCACGAATTACGATCGAAGAGTTTTTGGATTCGCATGATCTTGAGTTCGAAAAAAGAGATAGCGATACTTTTTTAATTACCCTGCCAGGTGAAAAAAAACTTCAAACACACTGTGCGCTAATTGTTGGGGATCATTCCCTAAGCATCAATGCATTTGTGATCCGCAAGCCCGATGATAATGCAGCTGAAGTTCACGCTTGGTGCCTTGCAAAGAATGCATCGTTGTATGGAATTGCCTTTGCAACTAATGAACTTGGAGATATTTTCCTTGTTGGTCGCTTACCGCTTTTTGCCGTCACAGACCGCGAAATTGATCGTTTGATTGGCTCAGTACTTCAAATCTCTGATTCATCATTTAATCCGCTGCTTGAACTTGGTTTTGCCAATGCAATCCGCCGTGAATGGGCTTGGCGGACTTCACGCGGTGAGTCTTTAGCCAATTTAGAGGCTTTCAAACATTTGGTTTAGGATGTGCGCATGAGCTCTTATGAACTAATCCTGTTGCGCCACGGAGAATCTCAGTGGAATGCTAAAAACCTTTTCACTGGTTGGGTCGATGTTGCCCTGTCTGCAAAGGGTGAAGATGAGGCTCGTCGTGGTGGTACGTTGCTAGCTGAGCGCAATTTATTGCCAGATTTGCTTCACACGTCACTTCTTCGCCGAGCAATTCATACATCGCAGTTGGCTTTAGATGCATGTGATCGCCATTGGATTCCGGTTCAGCGCAGCTGGCGCTTAAATGAGCGTCACTATGGAGCGCTGCAGGGAAAAGATAAGGCTCAAACTTTGGCCCAATACGGTGAAGAACAGTTCGCTTTGTGGCGCCGCTCCTTTGATGTTCCACCACCACCGATCGATGACAACGACGAGTTCTCTCAGAGCAGCGATGCTCGCTATGCCGATATCACAGCACCAAAAACTGAGTGCCTAAAAGATGTCATCGAACGTATGTTGCCTTATTGGCATGAATCGATCGTGCCTGATCTAAAAAAGGGCAAACGCGTACTTGTTACAGCACATGGAAATTCCTTGCGTGCACTGGTTAAACACCTAGATGGAATTAGTGATGCCGATATCGCTGGATTAAATATCCCAACTGGAATCCCGCTGTATTACAAACTCAATGCGGACTTAAGCCCAGTAGTAAAAGGTGGAGAGTACCTAGATGCTGAAGCCGCTAAGGAAGCGATTACTGCAGTTGCAAATCAAGGTAAGAAGTAATTAAGCAGTAATTCCTGCGTAAATATCGACCGGATCTCGAATAATTGCTTGAACTGTAATGCCGCCTGCATGTGCGAAGAATAAAGTTACTGATACTTGCGAACCAGCTGTTGCGGCAAGAGCTGGAACAACAGCCTTAGCATTAGCGGATGGACCTTCGAAAATAATCGGCGTATTCAAACTAACTGAGTTTGTCCCAGTAACTGTTGCAACTTGCCCATTGATAGCTACGCCAAGAAGTGCATCATCTGCAGGATTGTCATTAATGATTGTTCCTACTAAAACTCCAGCCCCTTCAGCGGTTGCAACTACAAGTAGATTGCGGATTTTGATTTTGTTATCGCCTTTAGTGATTGCACCTTCAACACCATCGGTAACTTGCTTGACCTGACGGGTTGATGCATTTAAACCAGCACCACAAGCAGTTAATGTCAATGCGAGTGCTGAAGTAATAAGTGCAATGAATACGCGGCGCATGGCCGTTATTCTCTCATATGAAATTAGCAGTTTAATACGCTGGTTTTACGCCAAAAGGGGCCAGGTGACTCGACCAGAAATGGCTGGTACAATTGACCCTCTAGCGAAGGGCAACACATGACATTTAAGGTCGGCGAAACCGTTGTTTATCCTCATCACGGAGCAGCTCTTATCGAAGCGATAGAAGTTCGTGTGATCAAAGGTGAAGAAAAGACCTATCTAGT
>CAFBQC010000044.1_pt1 | contig 10609 bp, 5 predicted proteins | sample 7269891 | NCBI WGS metagenome assembly CAFBQC01 (sample SAMEA6814167, study PRJEB35770) | freshwater metagenome | biome: Freshwater; feature: Freshwater reservoir; material: water | place: Czech Republic | collected 2017-06-27 | depth 30m m
CATCACAAGATGGAAAAGCAGTCGCTGCAATTGAGAAAATTACGATTGCCGATCCTGATCAATTATCAGACTCATGGTTTAAGACAGAAATTTTCGATGGATTGAGCGGAGCAGACATTGAGTTTGTTAATCCCTCAACAAACGATGGCGAGTCAGGAATTGTTGCAGTGCATTTGATGACACCTAATGGAGTTGTTCGCCTGGATTAATTCCAGATACAAACTTCACGCCTCTCACCCTTGTTCCGCCGCCTTAGCTCAGTCGGTAGAGCGTCGCTCTCGTAAAGCGAAGGCCTCGGGTTCGATTCCCGAAGGCGGCTCCATACGCCGCAATACACATGCTCTAGCGCGCCTATTGCCACTCTATAGATATTTTGTACTCTCTCTGCTTCGATTACCCCATGAGAAAAACCATTGTCCTGCGCTTTGTATTGAGCACATTAGTTGTGAGCTCTTTGTTAACGATCCCAGCTGCACCAGCATCAGCAGCACCCGATGACATAAAAGTTGCAGTGATGGGCGCGATTGGAACACGTACCGAGCGCGCAACAATGCCATACGACTTACCAGATTCAGATGGGTTAACCGGAAAGACAGTCACTGCGATCTCTGTCGGAAGTTCGCACACCTGTGCAATCGCAAGTGGCGCTGCTTATTGCTGGGGTAATAACGACAGTGGGCAGCTAGGAGATGGTTCTAGTACAAACTCCTATGTTCCTATTGCCGTTACTTCAACGGGTGCGCTCGCCGGCAAAACAGTTACTGCAATCTCATCCGGAGGTAACCACACCTGCGCAATCGCAAGTGGTGCCGCTTACTGTTGGGGAATGAATTACAATTCGCAGTTAGGAAATGGATCGACTACAAACTCCACCATTCCTGTTGCCGTTTCTTCAATCGGCGTGCTTGCCGGAAAGACGGTTACTGCAATCGCTGCAGGGTCTAACCACACCTGTGCCATCGCAAGTGGCTCAGCCTACTGTTGGGGTTATAACGCAAATGGCGAATTAGGAAATGCTTCTAATACAAATTCAAATGTTCCTGTTGCTTTAACTGGCCCTCTTAGCGGAAAGACGGTTACTGCAATCTCTGCAGGGCCCAACCAAGCGTGCGTGATCGCAAGTGGCTCAGCCTACTGCTGGGGATATAACGGTTCTGGTCAACTTGGAGACGGCTCTACAACAAGTTCCAATGTTCCGGTTGCTGTTACCGCTACAGGGGCCCTTGCCAGCAAAACAGTTACTGCAATCTCATACGGAGGTAACCACACCTGCGTTATTGCAAGCGGTGCCGCTTTCTGCTGGGGTAATAACGGCAGTGGGCAGCTAGGAGATGGCTCTAGTACTTACTCAACTACCTCTCCGGCTGCAGTAACGACAACAGGGGCACTCGCCGGAAAGACTGTCACTACTATTTCTGCTGGATATAACAACACATGTGCAATCGCGAGTGGCGCTGCATACTGCTGGGGTTCCAATACATCAGGTCAATTAGGCAACGGCACCACTACAAGCTCAAATACTCCCATTGCATCCACTAATGCATTATTAAAAGATGGCGCAACATATGAAATCTCTGCAGGGTCTAACCACACCTGTGCCATCGCAAGTGGCGCTGCGTACTGTTGGGGATATAACGGCAGTGGCCAGTTAGGAAATGGATCGACTACAAACTCCAATGTTCCTATTGCCATAACCACGACAGGCATACTCGTCGGAAAGACTATTACTGCAATCTCTGCCCTATCTCAGCACACCTGCGCCATCGCAAGTGGCGCTGCGTACTGTTGGGGATATAACGGCGGTGGCCAGTTAGGAAATGGATCGACTACATACTCCAATATTCCTTTTCCTGTTGCCGTTACCGCAACAGGCGTGCTTGCCGGAAAGACTGTTACTGCAATATCTGCGGGAGGAAACCACGCCTGTGCCATCGCAAGTGGCGCTGCGTACTGTTGGGGATATAACGGCAGTGGCCAGTTAGGAAATGGATCGACTACAAACTCCAATGTTCCCGTTGCCGTTACTTCAACGGGCGCGCTTGCCGGAAAGACTATTACTGCAATCTATGCGGGAGGAAGCCACACGTGTGTGATCGCAAGTAGCGCAGCCTACTGCTGGGGATCAAACGGTAGTGGCCAGTTAGGCATTGATGTGGCAAAAGATTTCTTTGGTGATTACGTTCAATCGGTCTTTACATCTCCTATGGCTGTTGATACTAAAGGGGAATTAAAGAGTAAAACTCTCAGTTCATTTACACTCCTACAAAGTTCGGGAGAGACGACAAGTGTAATTGCAGATAAGAAAATATATTCATGGGGAAATGGAGTTAGGCTACCAACAGCTAATTCTGTGTTGAGTTCTGGAGGACTCAAAGATAGAGAGATTTCAATGGCTAGCGGTTATACATATGGGTCTGGCGGCAATGGGTGTGCTCTTGCAGAGGCTTCGGCGTACTGCTTTGGATCTGCAATTGCATCTGGGTCAAATACTCCAACTGCGCTAGGAACCACCACAGCTATTGGCGAAAAACCAATTTCATATATTGCGAGCAATGGCACAAATTCATGTGCGATAGCAGTTAGTTCCCTATATTGCTGGGGGGATAACTCAAATGGTCAACTTGGTATTCACTCGGTAACCAATAGTTCGGTTCCAGTGGCTGTTGACACATCTGAAACCCTTAAGGATCGTGAAATAGTTTCTGTGGCATTTGGGCAAAATGTAATTTATGTTTTGCACCGTGCAATGAGCGCTGAAGCCAGAGCTGCGGCTGAACAAGTTGCAGCGGATGAAATAGCTAAAGCAAAGGCAGCTGCAGAAAAGGCTGCCGCTGATTTAGTGGCTGCAGAAAAAGCAAAGAGTGAAGCCGAAGCAAAGGCCGCCGCAGACCTGGCTTCTGCAGCCAAAGCTAAAGCAGATGCAGAAGCTAAGGCAGCGGCAGATCTTGAAGCTGCAGCGAAAGCTAAAGCGGCTGCAGCAGCTAAAGCTCAAGCCGAAATCGATGCAGCGATAAAAGCTAAAGCAGATGCAGCGGCAAAGGCATTGGCCGCTGCAGAAGCCAAGGCAAAAGCCGCCGCAGAAGCAGAAGCGAAGGCTAAGGCAGATACTCAGACTGCATTGGCAAATGCAAATGCAACAATCTCGAGCCTAAAAGAAGCTAACTCTGGTCTTGGCGACAAGATACAAACTTTGACAGCAACTATCAAAGATCAGCAAGCAAAGATTGATTCATCTGCGAAAACCATGGCTGAGATCGCAGCTCAAGCAAAAGCTGATGCGGAGATCGCAGCGAAAACCATTGCTGAGGTCGCAGCGCAAGCAAAAGCTGATGCAGAAGCGGCCGCGAAAGCACAAGCTAATGCAACCGCCTCTCTAACTAGCGCAATTGAGTCAATCACTAGCCTAAAGGACACTAACTCGGCGCTGAGTGACAAGATTGCAACCTTGCTTGCAGCAAACAAAGATCAGCAAGCCCAGATCGATGCATTGAATGCGAAGATAAGCGATTTGTTGAAGCCGAAAACAACAACAATCACATGCGTGAAAGGTACGCTCACCAAAAAGGTAACAGCCGTTACGCCGGTGTGCCCAACGGGGTATAAGAAGAAGTAGTTTTACCTACTGCTGTAACACCATTGTGCTTTGTGGAGCAACGCTTACTTCGCTCATCGTTGCAGAGCTGATAACGCTAGTTCCAGCCTTGTCACCTGAAACCACGATTGACCACTTGCCGGCCTTTGGTAGCTTCACTTTTTGAGCAGTTGCGTTTGGATTATGGATGACAACGAAGCTTGCAACCTTATCTCCGACAGCTTTACCGGCGATTGAGTAGGCAACAACATCATTTGGCGCGGTCAAGAACTTAAGGTTCTTAATAACTTGTGCCTCTGTTGTCATTCTGAACGCTGGATGCGCCTTACGAAGTGCGATCAGACCTTGGAAATACTTATAGGTCGTCATGTTCGCCGCTTTTGTACTCCACTTGATTGAGTTCACAGCATCAGTCGAGTTATAGCTGTTGTCATTGCCATTCTTTGAGCGCAAGAACTCTTGACCCGCTTGGATAAATGGAAGGCCTTGTGCCAATAACGCGATTGATGAAGCAAAGCGCGCCATCTGTGAAACCTGTGCTGGAGTAGCGGTAGGAACACTTGCGGTGATCTTGTCGGCCAGCGTCAAGTTATCGTGAGATTCAACGTAGTTAACAGATTGTCCGGGAGCAATAGTTGTCCAGTTCTGTAAGAACTGACTGGAGTAATAAATATTGCCAGTGATTCCAACCTTGACGCTGTTATTTGGAGCAGCTTTACCTGTTGCAAAGCCGGTGTCCTCTTTGTTAAAGACTGAGCCCTTAATTCCATCGCGCAGTTGATCATTAAACATTGATACGCCAGGCAACAGATCGATATTCATCTGACCAGCTTTGTCTTTATCTGGCAATGTTCCCATGTTCCAGCCCTCAGCGATAACGATGATGCTCTTATCAATCTTCTTGAGTGCTGCAGAAATCGCTGTAACAGTATTGATATCCATCAAGCCCATTAAGTCGAAGCGGAAACCATCGATGTTGTATTGGGTTGCCCAATACTTAACTGAGTCCACAATAAATTTGCTCACCATTGGACGCTCGGATGCAACATCGTTACCGCATCCACTGCCACTGGTTAAGTTTCCGTTGGGATCTGTTCTAAAGAAATATCCCGGAACAATCTGGTTCTGACTAAATGATGCAGCGTTATAAACATGGTTATAAACCACGTCCATATTTACGCGCAGACCTTGATTGTGAAGTGCTTGGATCGCTGACTTATATTCAACAATTCGAGTTGTTGGGTTACTTGGATTAGAACTATATGAACCTTCTGGAACGTTGTAGTTCTGTGGGTCATAGCCCCAGTTAAAGCTTGGATTATTCTCATCAACTGATGCGAAATCAAAGACTGGCAACAGCTCTACGTGAGTTACGCCCAGCTCTTTAATAGAGGCAACAGCAGTAGATGTTCCACCAACGTTGGTCTTTGGCTCAGTAAAGGCTAGGTATTTACCGGCATTAGCGGCTTTAACACCACTTGATGCATCGATAGATAGGTCACGAACGTGTAGTTCGTAAATAACAGCATCACTCGGATTGCCGCTAAATGCTGGCTTCTTTGTCGACCAACCACTTGGGTTTGTCTTTGAAAGATCGACAACAACTCCGCGCAGACCGTTAACAGTTGTTGCGCGCACGTATGGATCAACGGCTTCACGCATTACACCATCAACTTTCACACGGTAAGTGTAAATCAAACCATTCTTATCACCGTTAATTGTTGCAACCCATGTGCCATTAGCACTGGCCTTCATAGGAACAACAACAGCACTTGTTGCTGCGCTGTCAGCACTTGCATATGTTGCGATTGAAACTTCACTAGCAGTTGGTGCCCACACACGGAAAGCAGTTTTAGCTTTGCTATATGTATTTCCTAAATCATCACCCTTGTATGTGAACTTCTTTGTGAAATCTAATGAGTCATACAACTTTGTCTGTGCAATCGCTGGGTTAGCCTTTATCGGCTCGGTTGGAAGTGAGTAGTGAATTTCAGCATCTCCTTGTCGTAACCAAACTTCAGCTTTTCCATCTGCATCGAACTTACTGATGAAACGATCATCGCCAATATCCTTTGACGCCCAATCATTGAGGCGAACCAGGATGCCGATATCTTCAAAACCACTCATATCTGGAACTTCAAGCGTTAACACTTTTCCAAAATCATCAGAGCCGTTGAACTGCACACCTTTTGTATCAAGTGACTTGTCGTTGGTATTAACTAACGAGTTCTTCCATAACCATAGGTTCCACCCCGTGTAATCACCGGCAGGTCGCTGGTAGTGAATCACCAACTTCACTACGTCAGGGGCAGCAGCCGAGCTAATTGATGGCAGGGCAACGGCTGGCAGCGCGATCGCCAGAAGGGTTGCAAGGATCAAACGGAGGGATTTAGGTGAAGTTCTCATGGCGGTAATTTAGTCGCAGGTTGCTTTAAAGTAGTAAGCCAACAGGCTCTGAAAGCCTGAGTTAGGCCCACATTTACCTGATTGTTATGAACTAAGCAGATTGCATATCCTAATTACAGGTCTGCGTAAGGCCCGTTTGCAAGAGCAAACACCAACATAAATTTACGGTTTTAACGAATACCCACTCGGGCAGACAGGAGCCACGCCAGTAACGTTTCGTGTAAGCCGACCCTTTACACAGATGATCGTAACTCTTATTGGATTTTTCTGTAATTTACTCACTTCACTTTGCAGCGCAGCTATTGTTTTTAACTGTGATGCGATAACGGCCGCAGTAGCAAGAGCAGCATCTTGACTGGCTTTTAAGGCGAGCAAGTCGGCAGATATGGTTCTAGCAACCAGAAAAGATTTTTGTGCAACCCCAAAGAGCTCTGGTTGCAAATCTATATAGTTTCTTTGGAGTTCGGCCTCATAGGTGCTAGATCCGCTCGTTGTAAAAGTATTGTCAGGAAAAATATGTGTCATTACATATGAATAGTTACCCGAACTGTCAATAAATGCTATTCGTAATATTCCGCCCGTACCAAAATCTCGCGGGATATACATTGTGTGGCGATCTATCGTTCCAGAAGTGAGTCGAGCGATATAAGCGGTAGCAGGAGTTTTACTTGGAGAAAACTCAAGATAGGTGCAGGAAAGCCTTGGAGAACCCGTTATGCCAAGCCCAAAATCTATTACATTGGCATCGGTTTTATTAGGGCCAAGAATTTCTAAATGTCCGAACAGAGGTGCTGCGCTATCGAGTTGTTTACCTGTTGGATTACACCAGCCGGTCAGGTTTTCAATTGGAAATCTAACTGTTAACTCTTTAGTTGATGAGACTAAAGCATCACTATCGAGGGCTTCAACCTTCACAACCACCGAGTTTTCGCCAGAGACTTTAGCTACTTTGAGTTCGCCATTTGTGCCCGTGAAAACTTGAGGGGTAGCTCCATTAACCGAAACTCGAACTTTGGTAGGAGAGTTCGCAACTGTCCAGCCAATAGTTACGGATTTTTCAGTCAGTTGGCTTGAAGTTAGGGTGCTTATTGATGGAGCGGTCTTTAGCTTTAGTAATTTCTGAACGAATTTATCAAAGTTAACACGCTTGAGATCTTTAACAACCATATCGTCGATGGATGTTGCTGATGATCGAGCAGCTAGAACTAGCTCATCAACGGATGCATTAGGTGAGGCACTTCGGCCGACGGCCATCATCGCGGCCACTACAGGAGTTGATGCCGAAGTTCCACTAAATGAATCAAACCACGCATCTTTTTTAGTTTTATCAGGAGTTGTGTAGGCAGTCTCAAACTCGGTTGGTGCAAGCAGGGTTGTACGGTCTGAGATATTTGAATAGGAAATCACAGTATCTTCTGGTGTAACTGCCCCAACACTAACAACTAGCGGATCGCACGCTGGGTGAGAGATTCCAGCAATTTGGCCACCATTTCCTGTTGCCGCTACGGGGATAACACCTAATGCACGCATTTTTATAAATCGCTCATGCCAATCGGGGACTACACAATAATCAGTTTGCCGTGGTGATGGGCCATCACCACCAAAAGACATACTTACTGCAGCGATATTGTATTTTTTAGCATTAGCAATTACCCAATCAAGAGCTTGCAGGGCATCACCATTTTTAATCATGATGATTCGTACACCTGGTGCGAATTCAAGAACTGAGCTTGATACACCGACTCCGTGCCACACTGCATTTCCCGCTAAATCGACTACTGCCTCGGCAGTACCCGCGTCTTCAGAAATAGGCCGAGTGTCTTTACATTTCCAAATAAAATCACTCTCATTTGGTTTTTGCGTGCACACTTCAGCGATTATTCGACCATCAAATTGCACATGATCGGCTTGAATTCCACCATCCATTAAAACAACTGAAACACCTTGGCCGATGTAGCCGTTTTCAATTGTCCAGTTCGCTCCAACTTGTGCGCGGGCTGCAGTTAACCGTGAATGTGACGGTGGAAGCGGAAGCTCGGGCATCACTTTTGCAAGAGCAGCTGCAATCGGATCCACATCGGCAAAAGTTGATTGCGGGGACATTAACGAGATAAGAACCGCCGAAATAATTATGTAAATGAGTTTGCGCATCACGAACCTTCTTGTGGTTGAGTAGGTTCAGTATCTCGCTTGCCAGTAAAGAGGCTAGGAATATAACTACTGTGGCTTGGGCCGGGATCGAACCGGCGACCTAACGATTTTCAGTCGTTCGCTCGTACCAACTGAGCTACCAAGCCAAACAAGGTTTCAATGTCGGCGGCTCAAACCTACGACACCAAAACCTTTGCGACCCGGACGGGACTTGAACCCGCGACCTCCGCCGTGACAGGGCGGCGCGCTAACCAACTGCGCTACCGGGCCTTGAAAATATAGATTTCATATCTGTCACATAAGTGGCTCTTATGTCACCTTCAAAGCCGAACTTCATTTACTGCTTGTGTTACATCGTCATGTACTGCTTGTCGAGCGTGCCCCCAACGGGATTCGAACCCGTGTTACCGCCGTGAAAGGGCGATGTCCTAGGCCCCTAGACGATGGGGACGTTTGAGGCTTGGCAATCGTACCCGCCTTTGAGCGTGCAACCAAACCGGTCACATCTGGGCACAAAAAAGCCATGAGTTCGGCAGTGGCCCTCATGGCTTTTTTGCTACGCGTAATGATTATGGATTAATTAAGTGCCCATCGAACTGAGATCGAAACGGTGACATCTTGCTCGCCCAAATCAACTTGAACTGCCATGTCACTGGCGATTCCAGCTTTTGCTGCCATTGGATACGGCGTTGAATAAACTGGCGATGACAGTTCTTCGAGTGATAAAACTTTTCCTACTGAGGTTCCAAGAAGTTTTGCATAAGAAGTTGCTTTCGATTTTGCATTTGCAACTGCTGCTGCGCGCGCTTCCTCTGCTGCTGCAGCTGAATCAATTGTTACAGGAATTACTCCACCGAGTTGAACTGCATCTCCACCAGCATCTACGACTGCGCCAATTACAGTTCCAGCAGTTGATGATTTACGAACTAAAATATCAAATGTTTGTGATGCACGGTAACCAGTGATCTTAGTTCCAGTCTCTTGAGTCCATGTGTACTCAGGGTAAACCGAAATTGATGCTGAGCGAATATCTTTCACTGCAATTCCATTATCTTTCAACGCTGTACGAATAGCGTTCGATGCCTGCGAGGCTTCAGATAACGCAGATGAATTTGATTTACCTACGATAGAAACCGTGGCGTTGAATCGAACAGCATCAGGTACAACGGAGACAGTTCCCACGCCAGTAACAGTGATGTATCGATTATCGATGGTACCGGCGGCATCAGCGGGTAGAGAGAGTGCAACGACTCCAGCTACAGATGCTGCGGTAATGACAGATGCGATTGTGCGAAGAGATATTTTTTTCATGCCTTAAGTATCTCCTATGGGCTGGGATTTACGGTAATAATTTCTGAGAAAAGTGAGAGAATTGCAGCGTGAGCCAGTTCATTTCCCAGTGCACCGCCGATGCCATTGCGTCAGCCGCTGCACAATTAGCAGCTGGTGCATTGGTCGCCTTCCCTACCGAAACCGTTTATGGCCTTGGCGCAGATGCATGTAATAAAGATGCAGTTGCGCGTATTTATGTAGTGAAAGATCGCCCAGCCAATCACCCCTTAATTGTTCATTGTGCCTCGATGCAAGGGATTAGCAATTGGTCAGATGAGATTCCTACTTTTGCTATCGCTTTAGCACGCGATTATTGGCCAGGGCCGATGACCCTTGTGCTTAAACGAAATGAGCGAGCTGCTGATTTTATAACCGGTGGTCAAGACAGCGTTGCGGTACGAGTACCCGACCATAAAGTCGCACTGGCGCTGCTAGAGGCTTTCGAAAAAACCGGTGGCTTCGGAGTTGCTGCGCCAAGTGCTAATCGCTTCGGACATGTTTCGCCAACAACTGCCCAAGCCGTGCAAGAAGAGTTAGGACAATACTTATTAGTTGGTGATCAGATCATCGATGGTGGTGCATGCGCGGTTGGTGTTGAATCTACAATCATTGATTGCACGGGGGAGGAACCTGCCATCCTTCGCCCTGGTGCGGTAACAATAGAAATGATTGAGCGTTCTACAGGATTAAGAGTTGTAGATAATAAGGAACACATCATTCGTGTCAGCGGTTCGCTTGAAAATCACTACGCACCAGTTGCACATGTCTTTCTCGATATCACCCCTGTCGCCGGCCAAGGTTTTATTGCGCTCGCAGATATTCCAACTCCCGCAGGTGTTACTCGCTTAGCTGCGCCACATAATGCCGAAGAGTTTGCACATCTTCTTTATGCAGCGTTAAGACAGGCCGATGCCCAAGGCCTGACAGAGGTGTGTATTGCGCAGCCAACGGGCGATGGGATTGCTGTAGCCATTAGAGATCGCCTATCTCGCGCGGCCAAAGGGCGTTAATTTCTTCCTAAAACTCCGATACGATTGCGCCTCGCGACCGCGTAAAGCAGGGCATTAGCTCGCAAACGCAGTGTGCAGTGGGGCCTATAGCTCAGTCGGTAGAGCAACGGACTTTTAA
>CAFBQC010000046.1_pt1 | contig 10196 bp, 10 predicted proteins | sample 7269891 | NCBI WGS metagenome assembly CAFBQC01 (sample SAMEA6814167, study PRJEB35770) | freshwater metagenome | biome: Freshwater; feature: Freshwater reservoir; material: water | place: Czech Republic | collected 2017-06-27 | depth 30m m
CATCGGGAGATCGCTCAAGACCCAGAGCAAAACTATCTCCCATCCAAAAATGTCCGATTAAAGAGAGCTGCACATGTCGCGCTAATTTAGAGAGTTCAGAGGTTGACAGTGGCCACTTCGTACTCGGTTTCAACAACTGAACTGCCTTCGCCGCAAGAATTGCATCATACGTCTCGCCTACAGTTTCAACAGATGCTGTTGAGTCACCACGAGCGAGAACTCCATTGGCATGCATGTAGGAATCACCAGAGTCCTTCCACATTTGATTGGCGATGCCTTTGGGATTTGATCGAGATGATTCGATGAAACCAGATGATGTATCAAGACGTGTGACGAGCCACTGTGTAGAGGCAATAAATCGCTCCCACAGAGCAAGACCACCAACCATGATGTCTAGAATCGAGGGATCGGCTTCTGCGGCCTTAGAAACCTGTTTCATCCAAATCAAGGTTGCATCAACCGAACCATAATAAGGGAACTTCCAATCGCCTTCATCTTGAAGCTTGCGCGCTACTGGATCATCAATAGTTCTCACTTCGTGGGCGATTCGTCCCGGCTCCTCTTCACTTTTGGAATCAACCGTGGAGCCTTGAACGAGTGCTAGGGCCTGAATAACATTCATCCGCAAATGTGGCTTAACGTTGAAAAGTAGATCTGCAATCAGCAACGAATCTCGTCCAAAAAGGCAACTGTAAAGATTCTGTTCGGGTAAATTCTTGTGCTCTTTCAAAGGTACTGCGGCAAATGGGACTTCAAAACCATGGGCTTTGCCCAGAATCATCTCAACGGCTTGATCTATATGTGGCCTATTAGCCGGGTTTAAAGCCGGGTCATTGTCTTCTAAAATGACTTCATAATTAACTGTTTTTTCACCAGTCTTCAACTCATCCATTATGAATATCTACCTTACTTGTAAATGTTGAGTTGAGCTCCTGAAAGTTTCTGACTGTAAGAGCCTGCGATAATGTGAGGGCGATGCATATAAAGAGAAAAATTAAAGGTGCAAGTGCAAGTATGATAAAGAAAGTCAATGCAATCACTCTCTTTTCACTCTTTAAATAATAGAAAAACATTTCTGAAGCCGTTTTTGAACTCTCAGTAGCTGTATTCATAATGAATATGGGATTAAATACAATCATCATTCCCATCCATAACATCAACAGTGAGGGAACGATTGACATAATAATAAGTGATAGCCACATTGGCGTCGGAATCATATTAATCGCATTATTGAGAGCAATAACAAATAAGATTCCCAACAAAATGTTAAGTAACAAGATCCTTTGAAACTCCGATGTTTTTACTAGCTTCCGTAGCGTGACTCTTGGGGTCGAAAAATTGACCATAGCAGCATTAATTAATGAAATTACCGAGCATATGATTGAACAGATGAGCTTAATGAGCAAGCTAGGGCTCTGAAAAATAAACATCAGCGAAATAGCCCATATCATTGCGGTAGGGATCGCTTTAACATGTAAATCCCACACCTGGCCTAGCGCTTCACGAAATACCGATGACACTCTGCGGTCTTTAAAAGTGTTCATACTCAACCCTTCGCCGACGATGCGAGTTGAACATTGATGATGTAGCGCTGTCCGAATGTGTAGAGGGCAAGGATGGGAACGGTGGAGAGAACAACTAACGCCATTATGGGGGGCCAGTCTGTCGAGAATTGGCCTTTAAACTGCAGAATTCCAAATGGAAGTGTCCAATGGGATGGACTTTGCAAAACAATGGAAGGCCAGAACAAGTCATTCCAGGTTCCCTGGAAAGTTAAAATCGCTACCGTCGCCAAAACTGGAGCAGCATTAGGCAGCATCACTCGCGTGAAAAGCTGGAACGGTCCTGCTCCATCAATCTTGGCCGCATCTTCCATCTCCTTGGGCATAGTCAGGAAATATTGGCGCATAAGAAAAACATCGGCGGCGCTGATAGCTTTGATGAGAAAGATGGCCAAATAATTACTAGGGCCGGTATTGATGAGACCCATCTTCACAAGCAATTGGTACATTGGAACTAGACGCAGTTGATCGGGAATCATCATGCAGCCTAGAACGACAAAAAATAGAACATCGCGACCTGGGAACCTAAGGCGAGCAAAGGCATATCCGGCTAATGCCGCAAAAATTAAGTGCAGAACCACGACTCCACAGGCTATAAAGAGAGAGTTCGCAAAAAGCGTTTGAAAATTTGGTTGAATTTTGCCAAATACCGTCGCATACGCCTTCATCGTCGGTTGATCGGGTATTAAGTTGCTCTGATAAACCTCATCTGAAGGTTTAAAAGATGTACTAAGAGACCAGAGAAAAGGAACAATGGTCAAGATTGAATAGAAGATCAAAAGGGAATAGAAGCTATATTTGCGAACTTTACTCATCAATTATCCCCTTTCCACGCTGCAGAACCGAAAAGTGACTTCTGAAGAACGGTGAGAGAAAAGATGATTACAAAGAGAATTACACCGATAGCACTTGCATACCCAAACTCAAATTTTCTAAAGCAGGCATTGTAAATATAAAGAACTACGGTCATCAATGAATAGTCTGGGCTGCCATCGGCGCCACCCGCCAAAATTGCTTGATCATAGAGTTGCAAGGCGCCAATCATTCCGGTTGCAACTACAAAAAGATGGGCTGGCTTTAACAGCGGCATTGTGATGTACCAAAAGACCTGTCTCCTGGTGGCACCATCCATTACTGCTGCTTCAGCAAATTGAGAATCGACGGTTTGCAAATTAGCAAGATAGAAAAGCATCATTGTTCCGCTGGTTGTCCACGCATTCAAACCAATTATGGAGTACAGCGCAGTCCTCGAGTCGGATAACCAAGCACCTTGATTAAAGAGATTGGCTGTATCTACCCCAAAGAATCTTAAAACCCCATTGAATACACCATCCGGTGCCATAAGAAAGATAAAGAGTGTGGTGATTGCTGCGCTACTTGCTATTGAAGGAAAGTAGAAAGCTGAACGAAAAAACTTACTTCCCTTAATCTTCGAATTGACCAGCAATGCCAGATACAGTCCTATCGCACTTTGAATTGGAACCACTAGCAGCGCATATTTAACTGAGTTTCTTATTGCCTTTAAGAATATTGGATCAGAAAAAGCTTTGCGGTAATTATCAAGTCCTATATTTTTGGTAGGACCCATAATGCCCCAGTCGAATGTTGAGATATAGACTGCATAAATAAAGATACCCACGCTTAGAAAAAGAAAAAGCGCCATTGGAATTGAAATGAAACCATAGGCCACCAAAGACTCTGATCTTTTTCGACCGAGTCGGGAGGTTCTGTGACTAGTTGATGTCATAACCTTCCCTTCTCTTGGTCATTTATAATGGTGGTACAAAGGCTAAGAGTAAGAGTTGATTCCAACCCCTTAGCGGAATCAACTCTTACTCTTGTCTAGATTTGCCTTGACTCAGGCGATTTAGGTACCTGAATCAAGGCTTGTCTATGTGGATTATCCCTTTGGCCAAGCGGCTTCTGCGGCGGCAATAATAGCTGCTGCTGCTTTTTTAACATTGAAGTTCTTGTCCTGTATCTGCTTCTTAGCTTCATTATTGAATGCACCAACTACATCGCCCCAACCCTTAAATGCTGGAGTTGTAACTGTTGTTGCAAGCTTTGCCACAGTTCCATTGACTTCATAACCAAGTGGAGTTGCAACATCTGAACGAGATGGAATTGCAACACCAAATGAAGTCCAGACAGTCATTCCACGAGCACCTGTCATGTATTCAATGAAGGTCCAAGCCTCTTTTGGATGTGGTGAATCCTTACCAATTGCATAAGCAGCAGTGAATGCAAGTGATCCAGCTTGTTTAGCAGTTGGTAGTGGACCCTTAATCATTGAGTCGTAAACATCTGGGAAAGAGTCCTTTAGGTATGGATCAAGCCATGCGCCTTCCATCGTGTAAGCACACTTTGCCTTACCGAAAGCTTCGCCAGCCCAGCCAGCTGAAAGTTGTGCCGGAGTCTTGAAGGCACCACTCTTATAATTAGTCATAGCCCACTCAAGCCCAGCCTTAGATGTAGCTGAAGAAAGCAATGATTTGTTTGTAGAAGATGCTAAGCCACCACCGAATGCAACAAAGTATGCACCGAGGCGATTGATATCAGCATCAACGCACATTGGAGTTATACCTTTTGCAAGTAGCGCTTTAGCGTGTGATGCAAACTGTGATGTTGTCTTTGGAAGTGCAGTAATTCCTGCAGTTGCCATCAGATCCTTATTTCCCTCTAGAACTAGTGGGTTTGCATCCTTTGGTAGACCAAATAGCTTTGCTCCACTTTGGAAAGGCTTTAGGTAACTTGCGTTGAATTTAGTTAAATTAAATTTCGCAGTTGTGATTGAAGGCATGAGATCAAGAAGCACACCTTGCGCCGCCCAATCCTGTGCAACGCCAGCATCTAGATAAAAGACATCGTTAGGAGTCTTTGAGGCGAAACGAGCGGCCATCTGTGCGCCATGGTCGTTATCGACAATCAGATCCACTTTGATGCTTGGGTTTCGTGATTCAAAGGTCGCGACAGCATCTTTTAGTGCTGAAGTCTCCGATGGGGATGAACCCCACGTAGAAACAGAAATTGTGGTGACAGCTTCGGCAGCACGAGCCTGCGGCACGAGTGAAAGAGTTAATGCAAGTGCCAGTAATGACACCCCTATTGGAGCCTTTTTCATACTTTCCCCTTATTCTCAAGTAATTTGAACGTTCAAATAATAGGGAGCCTTAAACCCCTTGGCAATACCCATAATCCAGGATTCCTATAACAAGTTGATAACGATGCATGCATGAATTTTCAGTTTTCTCAGTGGAGCTCCACCCACGAAGCTCCCACCCTCTCAACGCGCCCAGAAAAAATCCAAAGTGCTGCTTAGAATCGACCACCAGTTGAACTATCACTACTGAGGCGCTGCGACAGATAAATCGGAACTATAGATAAAAAGACCAAGGTCGCTGCAACCACATTAACAATAGGCGCTTGGTTTGGTCGGAATAAGTTGTTATAAATCCAAATGGGTAGCGTCTGGATTCCTGGACCGGCGGTAAATGTTGTAACGACAATTTCATCGAAAGAGAGTCCAAATGCAAGCAAGCCACCTGCAAATAGAGCCGAAGCCATGTTTGGCAGAGTGATTAACCTAAAGGTTGTAATGCCATTAGCGCCTAAATCCATTGAGGCTTCTTGTAATGAAGTTCCCATGCGTCTGAGTCGAGCTACAGCATTGTTGTAAACAACAACGATACAAAATGTGGCATGACCAATAACGACTGTAAGTAATCCGGTCGACATTCCAAGCTGCTTTGTAAATGCGTTATTTAATGCAATACCTGTTACAACTCCTGGTAGAGAGATAGGAAGAACTACTAGTAGTGAAATTACTTCCCTGCCAAAAAAATCATATCTACTCACGGCAAAAGCAAGCGCCGTTCCCAGTAGCAGTGCAATGGCGGTAGCAGATAGTCCAGCCAAGATCGACCACTTCAGAGCTTCGCGTACTCCAGTGTTTTCAATGGCCTTAGCCCACCATTTAGTTGTCAGCTCTGAAGGTGGCCAACTAAATGTGCGGCTGGAGTTAAATGAGTTGATAACAACAACGGTTAATGGCACATAGATAAATGCAAGACCTACTCCCAATAAGGCGGCAAGTATGAGCCGTGCATTTCGTGAGATTGTCATTACAGGCTCGCAAGTGCTCCGGTACGGCGCACCATCCATAAATAGATTGCCATAATTGTTACTGGAATCGTTGCAATGGTGGCAGCAAAGGGCAGATTAATGCTGAAATTCTGATAAACCACGTTACCAAGCATCTGTAATTTTCCACCAATAATTGTGGCGGTGATGTAATCACCTAGGCTGAGTGAGAATGTAAACATTGAACCTGCAACAAGACTTGGGAAAATTAGAGGTAATACGATCCGACGAAATGTGTGCCAATTGTGAGCCCCTAAATCACCGGATGCATCAAGAAGATTATTTGGTAGTCGTTCAAGCCCGGCGTAAATAGGCAGAATCATGTAGGGCAGCCATAGGTAGGAAAGACCAATAATAATTGCCGGGCCACCAAAGCCAGGTGATGAAAATCCAAGCGGACCAAGTAACCAGTCAAGAACACCATTGCCTGGCTCTAGCATTGTTCGCCATGCATAAATCTTGACTAAATATGAGGCCCAGAGTGGGGTAAGTATGAGTGCAACCAAAATCTTTTGAGAGCGTGGCTTTGCAATCTTTGCCATGTAAAAGGCCATAGGTATTGCCAGAACCGTGCACACCACTGTTACGAGAAGGGCTATCCCCACAGTGCGTAATACGACATTCTTGTATGCAGCATCGGTAAACATGTCGTGGAAATTGCCTAAATTAAATGTTTGAATAACATTGCCAGTAAATGAATCAATCGTAAAAAATGCTGCAACAAGTAAGGTTGCAAGCGCGCCTAAGTAAGCAACTACGAGCCACAAAATTGGCGCAGTAAGAAGAGCTACAAGTCGAAGTTTTGGCTTCTTATGCATTGTGTTTGAGATTTCTTGCAACATAGCTCCCCCTTTCAAAAAGATAAACCGGGCGCAGTTGTGACTGCGCCCGGCTTATTTACTTATGAGTTACGCAGACTGGACCAAGCTTTGACCCATTCAGCATATGGAACGCACGTAGCATCTGTGCGGCCATCAAGGCACGCCTCAGTTGGTGTATTCCAGTAGTACACATCATCCCAATAAGCATCATCTGCTGCATGGAAAGTTGCGCAGTGATTCTTATCAGCGGTGAGATCGCAGGATTTAGCATTTGATGGAGCTTCACCAAACCACTCAGCAACACCGGCATTAGCCTCTGGTGATGCAATGTGATTCATCCACAAATAAGCACAGTTTGGGTTCTTGGCCTTTGATGAAATCATCCATGTATCTGACCATCCAGTAGAACCCTCAGTTGGCTTGATGCCTTCAACTTTGGTGCCTTCACCCTTTGCCAAGTTGATATTAACTTGCCAGGTAGTTCCAAGAACAGTTCCACCTGATTTAAGTGATGCAACATGCTTGAGGTAATCTCCCCAATACTCGCCAATAAGTGGCTTCTGTGCTTTCAGTAATTCGACAGCTGCATCGAATTGCTTTTGATCTAGAGCATATGGATATGTAATTCCTAGATCTGGTTGCGTCTTCATCAAATAAAGCGCAGCATCTGCAATGTAGATTGGTGAATCGTATGCAGTGATCTTTCCTTTATATGGTGAATTGACATCAAATACTGCGCCCCATGATGTTGGGGCAGGCTTGACGATATCTGTGCGATAGGCCAGTAAGTTAGCTCCACGGCCGTGTGGGACACCGTAGGCAACACCATCAACTGAGTTCCATTGCTGGAGCTTTAAGTTATCAAAAATATCTGCATAGTTTGGAATCAATTCAGTATTGACTGGGGCAACGTCTCCTCCATAAATCAAGCGGAGTGATGCATCACCAGATGCAGAGACAACGTCATATTCGCCAGTCTTCATTAAGGCGACCATGTCATCTGAGGTTGCTCCATTTTTAACATTTACTTTGCAGCCAGTCTCTTTTTCAAAACCAGTTACCCAGTCAACGTTGGGATCTGTAGAACCATTCTCTACATATCCGGCCCAAGCCACGACATTTACTTGGCCTTCCCCAGCGCCAAGTGAATTCATCATTGGGACATCAGGTACGCCACTGCTTGATGCTTCATCATTGCTAGATGAACATCCGGCCAGAATGAGCGCTGCTACTGATGCAACTGCTATACGTGAAAACAGACGCTTACTATGCATCTGTACCTCCATCTTGATCATCCATATTCAGCGGTTGAATATGGCCTCCCCAATTCATTGTTGAACTAGGAATTCTTTCTCTTCTTGCCATGACAGAGTCACGACATCGCCCACCTTTAACTGGTTATTTGATTGCGTAGAAATCATAGGAAATCCGATGGAAGTATCGAATAAATATCTAGTAGATGCACCAACAAAAATCGCATCGCGCAGTGTTCCTTGAACGCTACGCCCACCTGTAGAACTAGCACGAGAGATTGTGACAAATTCAGGCCTTATGTTAATTTTTTTACCGTCATATTCAATTCGATTAGTCTGCCCTACAAATTCGGAGACAAATTCACTTTTTGGATTCTCATAAATCTCCCGAGGAGTTCCAATCTGCTCAATCTTGCCGTGATTAAAAACAGCGATTCGATCACTCATGGAAAGTGCTTCTTCTTGGTCGTGAGTAACAAATACAAAAGTAATTCCAACTTCGCGCTGAAGTGCCTTGAGCTCAATTTGCATCTGCTCACGCAACTTTAAATCCAGAGCTCCTAATGGTTCATCTAGCAAAAGAACTGCGGGTTGGTTTACGAGAGCTCGAGCAAGTGCAACGCGTTGACGCTGTCCACCAGATAGCTGTGCAGGTTTTCTATTCTCGTACCCTTCGAGGCGAATTTGCTTCAGAGCAGTTAGGGCTCGTGATCGACATTCTTGTTTTGCAAAGCCTTTGACCCTTAATCCATATTCAATATTTGCTAATACATCCATATGCGGAAAGAGCGCATAATCTTGAAATACAGTGTTTACATCTCGCTCATAAGGAGGAAGTTGGGAAACATCTTTACCCGCCAAGGTAATTGTTCCCGAGTCAGGCTTTTCGAATCCTGCGATCATGCGAAGCACGGTTGTTTTGCCTGAGCCTGAGGGTCCAAGAAGAGTTAAGAACTCCCCTTCCGTAATATCTAAATCGATGCCATCTACAGCGCGCACGTCCCCAAAGCTGCGCTTGAGTGAACGGATTGAGACGATTGTCGAGCCTGACATGGCCGAAACTGTACCTATTTCTCCCCAGGATTTTCTAGGGTAACGCGCAAAACTCCGATGTTTCCAGCGATTGTGAATGCTGCCTGGAGTAGAAATGTCTCTTTGGCACAGGTGAAAATAAAAGTAGCCCCACGCGACTAACCGAAGGGCTACTTATGGTGTGCACCGCTGGCGGGGATCGAACCCGCGACCTAACTCTTAGTCAAAGAGATGCTCTATCCGCTGAGCTACAGCGGTACACAACGGGAAAGGTAGACGCAGAGGTCTAATAATTAATCCAGGTGATTTTCGTTGTGGATAAAGTTATGAGTGATAGAGTTCAAACACTTAGTCAAAGAGTGATCTTTCCAAGAGTTACAGAACAAAAGCCCTACAGAATAATCTCTGTGGGGCTTTTGTATGAGTACGAGAATTCTTACTAAGCATTACCTGCAACATAATCGCGCAATGCCGTGCGCTCTGAGTCGATTTCGCTAACATGATTCTTCACAACGTCGCCAATTGAGACGATAGAGATTAGATCGCCAGCGGCATCCACAACAGGTACGTGGCGAATGCGGAGCTCGGTCATCATGATCATTAACTCAGAAACGGTTGTATCAGGGGTGCATGTATGAACGTCGGCGGTCATGATGTCGCGAACATGCATTCCAATTAGTTCATCTAACTTGCCTGGCATGGAGCGCACTACATCTCGTTCAGAGACAATGCCATCGATACTCTTTCCATCACTGGATACAACTAGTGCGCCTACATGATGCGTATTAAGGGCGCTAACTAGATCATGAATACTGGCGCCAGCTGAAATAGTCTCAACCCGCTTGCCTGCAATGATGCTGCTGATCTTCATGACTCACCTACCCTTTGGTCGTGGTCACAATAGTGATGTCTGATTGCTTGTAAAGTCAATAGGCCTTGGGCCCGCTGTTATTTACAAGCAGAAATGCTACTTTTTTACAGAGACAATCTTGATCATTGCGCACCTGTTTTTAAAGGGCTTGCACAAGCGGTTAAAGGTGGTGCCAAGGCCCATTGTCTTGATAGATAGGTTTGGCCAGGTCTTTTTTAACCATGCCCCAACTTCAGCCGCCCGCTTCTTGGTTAACTTATCATTGAGCGCTTTTGATCCTTCTGGTGATGCATAGCCATAAATAATGACCTGCTTTGCATTTTGAAGTTTCCACGCTTTGAGTGTCTTAATGCTTTTTGCAGAAAGTACATTTGAGGCAAGTTGGAAAGAAACAGGTTGCACTGCACCAGGCTTTAGTGAACATGCTTTATCAAATGTGCCAAGGCACTTAATATCATCGATGCCAATTTTGATGTCATCCAGTTTGAGGTACTCAAATTGCTGTGTAGCAAGTTCA
>CAFBQC010000049.1_pt1 | contig 9972 bp, 9 predicted proteins | sample 7269891 | NCBI WGS metagenome assembly CAFBQC01 (sample SAMEA6814167, study PRJEB35770) | freshwater metagenome | biome: Freshwater; feature: Freshwater reservoir; material: water | place: Czech Republic | collected 2017-06-27 | depth 30m m
CTCCAACTGCTGCACCGAGTGAATCAGCAAAAGCTTCAACTGCTGCAAAGTCACCGTTCGTCCCGCGACCACCGGATACAACAATGTTCGCCTCAGTTAACTCCGGCCGACCACCTTGGAGTGGAGGTTGTGAGGATAAGACAGTAGCTTTTTTAGCTGAATCTGAAATTGTCAGTGAGATATTTTCAACTGAAGCTGCATGCGCAGATGTATCGGCAGTAATGCAGTTTGGACGCACAGTGATAATGATTGTTCCGTTGCTCACTTTCGAATGAACTGTCGTAGATCCACCAAAAATTACTTGAGTGGCAGTTGCATCGGATGCGACATCAACGGCATCGGTGATAATTCCAGAGTCGGTCTTCACTGCAACGTATCCAGCTAACTCTTTGCCAAATGCATGCGATGCAACCAATAAAGCAGTTGGAGATTTCAGGGCTATTAGTTGTGCAACCGCATCAGCACTTGCGCTGACACCGTGGCTTTGGAAATCCGCATTTTCAACAACAACAATTGATGAAATAGGGCCGCTGGTAAGTGTCGCAGCAAGAGTCGCACCTTGACCAACAGGGGCTAAAATAACTGCGGTTACTTCACCAATTCGAGCTGCAGCAGTTGCTAGTTCAGTTGTTGTTTTACTCGCTTGTCCATTAACAAAATCGGCAAGAATAAACACAGTGCTCATATCAACTTCCTCTCAACAAGGAAATTCACTAACTTTTCGCCGCCGCTTCCATCATCGCTTACTTTTACTCCGGCAGCGCGTGGTGGACGTAGCTGGCTATCGATAACTTGTGACCATGCACTTTGTGCAGAAATACCGATCGCTGCAAGGTCGCGGCTTTCAATACTTTTCTTTTTCGCAGCCATGATTCCTTTAAAGGATGGGTAACGTGGCTCATTAATCTTTTCTATAACGCTTATTACTGCTGGAAAATTAGCTGACATTGAATCAACGCCAGCTTCGCTCACTCGGGTAATGGAAACCTTAGATTGCGCAGGTTCAACATCAACGCTTCCCGCAAAAGTTAACTGTGCCCAGCCAAGGCGAGCCGCAATCATTGCAGGCACAACGCTCATACGTGCATCTGTGGATTCAGTTCCGCAGATGACAAGATCAAAACCTTCAGAGTTAATTACTTGCGCTAAAACCTTCGACGTTAATAATGCATCAGCACTTGCGAGCGCGGGATCTGTAATCAAAATTGCACCATTGGCACCCATGGATAAAGCTTTACGAACTGCATCAGTTGCCCGTGCTGGCCCCATTGATATGACAGTGACGCTATGGGCGGCGCCATCTTCATTGCCGCCATGTGCTTCTACGATTCGCAACGCTTCTTCTACTGCGTATTCATCAAGATCATTAAGAACAGCATCAACATTTTCGCGATCAAGTGCGCCGTTGACCATCTTCTTCTCAGCCCAAGAATCGGGAACCTGCTTAATGCAGACTGCGATTTTCATAGCGCTATGTTACTTGCCGGTAATACGAATTACCAACGTAAGGCCCGGCGTAGGGCAGTATTGCCCCGTGTTACCTGCAGATCCCCGCACCCTTGGCGCCACCGTCACCGACGGTGGAACCAACTTTGCCATCTGGTCTAACGCTGCCGATGCCATAGAACTATGCCTGTTTAATGAAGTAAATGGCGCACTAGTTGAAACTCGCTTTGCCATGAGCCATCGCAATGGCCCGATATGGCATGGCTACCTTGCAGGCGTGCGGCCCGGTCAGCGATATGGCTATCGCGTCTATGGGCCATGGGCTCCAGAACATGGCGTGCGATTTAATGCAGCTAAATTGCTCATCGATCCTTACACCCATGTACTTGATGGCCAACTTTCCTATGCCCCAGAAATATTTGGCCATGTAGCAATCGATGGAACTGGAAATGGCGACCTCGCTCTTCGCGATGATCGAGATAGTGCTGGTCATGTTCCCTACAGTGTTGTCAGCGATCACCGTGTTCGTGAGGTTGTCCGCCCGCTGGTGCCCTGGGCTAAAACAATTATTTATGAAGCCCATGTGCAAGGGTTAACATCTAAAAATTTAGCGATCGATGAAAATGAGCGCGGGACATATAAAGGTCTCGGACATCCCAGCACAATTGCGCACCTGAAATCTTTAGGTGTTACAGCCCTTGAGCTCCTGCCTATTGCTGCATCGGTTACTGAACCAGGAATTCATGAGCGAGGTCGAAGAAACTATTGGGGTTATAACTCCATTGCATTTAGCGCTTTGAATAATGAGTATGCCTGCACGGATGACCCAATTAAAGAGTTACAAATTTCAATAGATTGTTTGCATGAGGCAGGTATCGAAGTTATTTTGGATGTCGTCTATAACCACACCGCAGAAGGTGGCGTAGGTGGTCCAACGTTTTCATATAAAGGAATTGATAACAAGGCTTACTATCGACATGACGGTGCTGGCAATTATGTAGATGTAACTGGTTGCGGAAATACTTTTGCCGCCAGCAATCCGCATTCAGTGCGGCAAATAATTGATTCATTGCGGTGGTGGGTAGAAGTTATTGGTGTCGATGGTTTCCGATTTGATCTGACAACTGCCTTATATACAAGTGATAGCGCCTTTAATTCATCGTTAATGTCAGCGATTGAGGCAGACTCCGTGCTTCGAAATTTCAAAATGATTGCTGAGCCTTGGGACATGACCAGATATGCACTGGGGGATTTTCCGCATCCCTGGCGCGAATGGAACGATGCCTTCCGCGATTCCGTTCGCCAATTCTGGTTAGGCGATTTAGCGCGTGGCTTTGGTGAAGGTGTTTCAGATATTGCCAGCAGCATCAGCGGCTCTAGTTCAATATTTTATTTCCGCGGCCCCACATCATCTATTAACTTCATAGCCGCCCATGATGGATTTACTGTTCATGATTTAGTTACCTATAACGAGAAAAACAATGTCCCGAATCAAGAGAACAATGCCGATGGAAATGACTCCAATCGCTCATGGAATGTCGGCATTGAGGGTGAGACCGATGATTCACACATCAAAGAACTGCGCCATAGATTAAAGAAGTCACTTCTTGCGACACTAATGCTTTCATCCGGCGTACCCATGCTCAATATGGGCGATGAAGTAAGCCGTTCGCAGAATGGTTCCAATAATGCGTATTCATTGCCCACACATTTTATTTCTGAGAGTTCAGAAACTTTTGCCGGTGGCTGGGCGCTGCCATGGGAGCTTGATGCGCAAGCTAAAGACATCTTGGCAACGGTGCAAACATTGGCGCAGATTCGTCAGACTTATCTAGCAGATGTTGCATCAGAGTTCTTTACGGGAATTGTTGATCAAGGTACAAAACGAAAAGATATTGCTTGGTTTTCATTAGGTGGCCGTGAGATGAGCGATGATCACTGGGCAGATGAAGAAAAGCGCAGTATCACTGTTTTTGTAGAGGCTGATCCAACGCGAGGATTACTTTTATTAATGAACTCATCTACCGAAAAAACTATTTTCACACTTCCAGATCAGCAATGGGGTCAATCATTTAGATGTATTTTTGATTCCGCCCACGATGTTGATTCCTATCAACCTGTACTTGAAACTCCTGGCGCTAAAATTACTGTCGCAGCACATGCCGCACAGGTGTGGTTAGTTACACGTACTAGGTAGTAATCGCTAGTAAGCAGTAAAATCGCAGACTATGTTGGCAATAATCGCACCAGGTCAAGGTGCACAAACTCCAGGAATGCTCAGTACGTGGGCAGGCGATGCGCAATTAGAAAAACTTCTGCGAACATGGTCTGACGTCATTGATTTAGATCTTCTTCACCTTGGAATCGGCGCTGATGCCGATGAAATTAAAGACACTGCTAACGCCCAACCCCTCATAGTTGCTACTTCTCTTATTGCAGCTCACGCCCTCGCAGTTAAAAATGCTGCAGTTGTCTCTGGGCACTCTGTAGGTGAACTCGCAGCAGCTGCGATCTCTGGAGCCATATCACCAGAAGATGCGCTCACTCTTGTTCGTGCGCGCGGAATTGAAATGGCAAAAGCTGCTGCGCTGCACCCAGCTGGCATGTCTGCAGTTTTAGGTGGAGAGAGAAAAGATGTTGTTGCCGCAATTCAATCTCTTGGATTAGTTGCAGCCAATGAAAATGGTGCGGGACAAATAGTTGCTGCCGGAGACTTAACTGCCCTGGCATCATTGGCCGAAAACCCACCAGTTGGGGCGCGCGTGCGCGCATTGGCAGTAGCCGGTGCTTTCCATACCTCTTTTATGGCACCTGCAGTAGAGCCACTTCGAGAGATCGCACGCGGTATCACGACGAATAATCCTGGCATCGGCGTTATCTCTAATAAAGATGGCGCAGTTATCAACGACGGAACCGAGATTCTGGCGCGCATAATTAATCAAATCGCTAATCCAGTGCGCTGGGACCTTTGCATGGATAGCCTTGAATCTATGGGCATCACCGGAGTCATTGAGTTAGCTCCGGCTGGAACATTGGTTGGCTTACTCAAGCGCGCATATCCACACATTGAAAACTTTGCACTAAAGAATGCAGATGATCTAAACGCTGCACGTGAATTTGCAGGAAGGCACGCATGAGTATCTCGGTTCCAGCAATGACCAACAGTGCAATTCTTTCGGTTGGCTCTTATCGCCCAAAGCGTTTGGTGCCAAACAGCGAAATCGTTGATCGCATTGATTCTAATGATGAATGGATTCAACAACGTACTGGAATTCAAAGTCGACGCTTTGCCGGCGATGATGAAACCGTTATCACGATGGCACAAGCTGCATGCGAGAGCGCTCTACGGCGAGCCAAATTAACTATGGCCGATATCGATACATTAATTCTTGCAACGATTTCTTATCCATTCCAAGCGCCGAGTGCTGCAACTGAATTAATTAGCGTGCTTGGCAATCCAAAGGCGGCTGCCTTTGATATTAGCGCGGCATGTGCGGGCTTTTGCTATGGCGTAGCGATGGCAAGTGATTTAGTTCGTGCTGGAACATCTAAAAAAGTTTTAGTTGTTGGTGTTGAAAAACTCTCTGACTTTACTGATCCTGACGATCGAGCAACAGCATTTATTTTCGCAGATGGTGCCGGGGCTGTTGTCATTGGGCAAAGTGATCATCCCGGTATTGGACCAGCTGCATGGGGATCAGACGCCGATTCTCGCGATGCCATTGTATTAAGCCCTGCTTATACAGAGTTTAAAAACTCCCCAGATAAAGGAGTTGCAGAACTTGGCTGGCCCAATATTTCACAACAAGGACAAGCTGTTTATCGTTGGGCAGTTTTTACCGTGAGCAAAGTTGGTCTTAAAGCTTTAGAGGCTGCAGGTGTAACTGTTGATGAGCTCGGTGCATTTATTCCACACCAAGCAAATATGCGCATTATTGAATCAATGGCCAAAGAGATTAAATTGCCAGCTAACGTTGTGATAGCCGATGACATTCGAGTAAATGGAAACACATCGGCGGCATCAATTCCATTAGCAATGGATGTTTTACTGGAAGCCCATCCAGAACTTCATGGCACGTTGGCATTGCTGATCGGCTATGGCGCAGGTCTTGTTTACGCTGGCCAAGTGGTGCAATTGCCGCCTGCACCTTGAGATTTTCGCCACTTACGGCCCGAATACTCGTAAGTAAGCGGCTTTGTCATAGAGAATACGTACCTATTGATAACTGAGACGAACACGCTAACGGATGGAATAAATAAAAATGGCACTTGCACAAGCTGATGTACTTGCAGGATTAAAAGAGATTGTTGAAGAAGTAGCTGGAATTCCTGCTGCATCAATCGAAATGGATAAGAACTTCACAGAAGACCTAGAAGTTGACTCACTGAGCATGGTTGAAGTTGTCGTTGCTGCAGAAGAGCGCTTTGGCGTAAAGATTCCTGATGAGGCAGTTACCGACCTTGTCACGGTTGGCGATGCCGTTAATTTCATTATCAACGCCGCTAAGTAGTAGTTAAGAAAATCTCACTATGTCTCGCCGAGTTGTCGTTACTGGACTTGGCGCAACTACGCCTCTCGGTGGAGACGTTACTTCAACATGGTCGGCGCTTTTAGCCGGACAGAGTGGAGTACGTCTTTTAACTGAAGAGTGGGCTCAAACAATTCCTGTGCACTTTGCTGCGCGCGTTGCCGTTGAGCCAAGTGAGCAAATGGAGCGGGTTGAGCTTCGACGTTTAGATCGCTCAGAACAATTTGCCGTTGTTGCATCGCGCGAAGCCTGGAAAGATGCAGGCGCACCAGAGATGGATAAAGAGCGTTTAGGTGTAGTCATCGCATCTGGAATCGGTGGCGTCACAACATTGCTGGATCAATATGACATCTTGCGAGAAAGAGGTGCCCGGCTTGTAAGCCCACACACTGTTCCAATGTTGATGCCAAATGGTCCAGCGGCAAATGTTGGTCTTGAACTGCAAGCAAAGGCCGGAGTTCACACACCTGTCAGTGCATGCGCATCAGGGGCTGAAGCAATTGGTTACGCCTTTGAAATGATTGCACAAAATCGCGCTGACGTTGTTGTTAGTGGCGGAGTTGAAGCTGCAATTCATGCGATGCCAATGTCTGGTTTTGCTGCAATGAAAGCTCTGTCAACTAGAAATGATGATCCGGCCAGGGCTTCGCGACCTTATGATCTTAACCGCGATGGTTTTGTCTTGGGCGAAGGCGGCGGAATATTAGTTTTAGAAGAGTACGAGCATGCAGTTGCACGTGGTGCACGAATTTACTGTGAGATCGCCGGACAAGGCTTGACCTCTGATGGTTATCACATTGCAGCACCGGACCCTGATGGGGCTGGCGTACAACGCGCCATCAAGTTTGCTTTGCGCCAAGCGGGAATTTCAACGAAAGATATTGTGCATTTAAATGCCCATGCAACCTCTACTCCTGCAGGCGATGTAGCCGAAGCTAATGCACTGCGAGCAGCACTTGGTTCAGATGCCGATCACGTTGCCGTCTCTGCAACTAAATCTATGACAGGCCACTTACTCGGTGGTGCAGGTGCGATTGAATCTGTCTTTATCGTAAAGACTCTCCAAGATCGCTTAGCTCCCCCAACAATTAACATCGATGACTTAGATCCTGCAGTAACAATTGATGTTGTTCGCAATACACCCAGAACATTGCCTGCAGGTGATATTGCCGCCCTGAATGATTCATTTGGTTTTGGTGGCCACAACGTTGTATTGGTATTTAAGAGCATATAAATGCCAATCCCAGAGTTAGACCCTCGCGATCCCGAAGCACGCATCGCACGATTAGTCGATGATGGCGAATTCTCATTTTTGGTTCCGCGCACAAACTGTGGAATGGTGGCAGTTACCGCCTTAATTAAAGGCAATAAGGTCGTTATCTTTGCATCAGATGCAACAATAAAAAGTGGTGCACTTGGTGTGGATGGTTCCAAAATAATTGTTACGGCTTACAAAGCGGCAATGGGTGCACAGGTGCCAATTATTGGAATATGGCACTCGGGTGGTGCACGCTTAAGTGATGGCGTTGCATCATTGGATGCCTTCGGTGAAGTTTTTCAAACAATGATTTCTGCTAGCGGAAGAATTCCACAACTCTCTTTAGTGTTAGGGCCAACTGCAGGTGGCGGCGCATATGGTCCTGCCTTAACCGATGTTGTTGTTCTTGCGCCAGAGGGTCGAATATTTGTTACTGGTCCTGATGTAGTAAAGAGTGTAACCGGTGAAGATATTGATATGGCCCTTCTTGGTGGCCCGGAAGCTCACAGAAAAAATAGCGGCCTCGCACACATCATTGCTGCAAGTGAAGATGAAGCTATCGATGACATTCGTGATTTAACTGCGCTTTTTGCTAACCAAGGTTTCATGAATCCAGATGTGGAAGATATTGATTTATCACTTTTTGTTCCGGAATCTAAAGTTCGCACATATGAAGTGCATCCATTAGTCGATGCAATTTTAGATAAAGAGACTGAACATATTGAACTCTTATCGATGTGGGCTCCTAATATGACAACCATCATTGGTCGCTTAGGTGGAGCAACTGTTGGCGTGTTGGCAAATAATCCAGCACACATTGCCGGAGTTTTAGATGCAGCCGCCGGTGAAAAAGCTGCACGCTTTGTTAGAACGTGTGATGCATTTGGAATCCCACTGATTGTCATCGCCGATGTACAAGGCTTCTTACCTGGTGCAGGCCAAGAGTGGGAAGGCGCAGTCAGGCGTGGAGCAAAGTTGCTGCATGCCTTTGGTGAGTCCGTGGTCCCACGTGTCACTCTCATTACTCGTCGTGCGTACGGCGGCGCCTACGTTGCAATGAACTCTAAATCACTGGGTGCAACACGTGTCTTTGCTTGGCCTAACGCCGAGGTTTCAGTCATGGGCGCAGTTGCTGCAGTGCGAGTATTGCATCGACGCTTATTAGCCGATATCCCGGCCGAACAGCGTGAATCAATGGAGTTAGAGCTAGCTGCTGAACATGAAAAAGTGTCGGGTGGAGTCTTGAAAGCACTGGAGATCGGTGCGGTCGATGAAATTATTGAACCACTAAGCACCAGAAGTGCAATAGCGAAAACAATTGCAGATGCACCTCATCGCCGCGGAAGCCACGGCAATATCCCGCTTTAGTTAGTGTTAAAAGTTACAGACACGGTTGCAGTGACAGTCTTTTCAATCGTTGATGTGTCATAAGCGCCGTAATCGGCAGTCATTGTTGAATCCGGTGTAGTTATTTGGATTGGTCCTGCCTTGACGTTAACAAGTGAACCCAGATCGCTGCCAACTGCTTTTGTTAATGCCTGAGCACGTACTTTGGCATCCTTCATTGCATCGCTCATCAATTGTGGGCGAAGCTCTGGCAAATTGGAGATGTAATACTGAGGTCCATAGTTATTAACGTTTATTCCAGTTTCAAGTAGTGCGCCTATTCCTTGGCTGAGTTTTGAAACTAATTGCACATTTTTAGTCCGCACAGTTACATCGCGATTTGCGCGATAAGAAAGAATTCGGCCGGTTGCATTTCCATTGACGTACTCTTCATTGGCATATGTAGAAACTGCTCCAAGAGTTAATGCATCTGCAGCGATTCCACCAACAGTTAAATACTTAGATAGCGTGGCAACATCTGCGTCAACTTTTTTTACTGCAGTACCGACCGCTGATGACGACAAACTTACCGACAGGGTCCATACTGCATTATCTGCAGTTGCAGTTGTCTTTGCCGAACCGGTAACAGTAATACCGTTTCCTGCACGTGTTGCAAAACCTGTGCCAACTTTAGTCAGACCAACTCCAAGTGCTAATGAAAGAATAATTGCAGAAATAATAATGGTGACAGCTTTGCGACGTTCTACAGTAATAATTGGGGATTCATTTAGTTGGCTCATGTCGTAATTATAAAGCTTAAATCGCGCGCAAAGTAGAAATTTCTTGGTGATTGACCCCACGAAAACGCTCTAACTCATACTCCCAGTTGTTTCCAATGATGAGAGCCACCCCTGCGCGAATCGATTCTTCATCATGGTTGTTTCGTAAAACGTTTTCCAATTGATCTTCAGTAATTATCACAGCGCCAGATAAGTCTGTGACTGCGCGATGGATTCCAAGTTCTGGAGTGAATCGAAATAGCACTCCCCCGCTGTTGGTGTCCTCGTGCACTTCAAAAGTTATGTAGTGCCAACTTCGCAGTGAACTTGCTAGCTGTGCTGCAACGCCTGTGCGATCTCGCCACGTCAGGGTGCATGTAAAAGTGCCGGCCTTTAATGGCTGCGGTGTCCAATGACACGCAATCGTGGCGCCCAGTAACTCTTGAATCGCCCAATCAATGTGTTGGCGCAGCGCAGATGGCGCACTGTGAATAGTCAGATGTCCTCGCACGGCCAATGCCGCTGCAGGGCTGGATAAACGTTGCATCGAAAAACTCCTAGCAAGGACGCCGATTGCGACCTTCCCCGGCCGCCTTTAAAGCACTTACTAGCGCCTTAATTACACACCTGTAAC
>CAFBQC010000051.1_pt1 | contig 9731 bp, 9 predicted proteins | sample 7269891 | NCBI WGS metagenome assembly CAFBQC01 (sample SAMEA6814167, study PRJEB35770) | freshwater metagenome | biome: Freshwater; feature: Freshwater reservoir; material: water | place: Czech Republic | collected 2017-06-27 | depth 30m m
AACTTCACAAGGTGTCAATGGTGATTTCTACATCGACACAGTGCACAACATGATCTACGGTCCAAAGGCTGGTGGAGTCTGGCCAGCAGGAGTGAGCTTGGTTGGTCCAACCGGCCTTACAGGTGCTGCTGGTGATACAACAGCAGTCGATAAAGCAGCAGCCGATGCCAAAGCAGCAGCAGATCAGGCAGCAGCCGATGCCAAAGCAGCAGCAGATCAGGCAGCAGCCGACGCCAAGGTGGCTGCCGATAAACTTCTAGCTGACGCGAAAGCAGCTTCAGAGAAAGCATTAGCAGATCTGAAAGTCGCAGCAGATAAAGCCGCAGCAGATAAAGCCGCAGCAGATAAAGCCGCAGCAGATAAAGCCGCAGCAGATAAAGCCGCAGCAGATAAACTTCTAACTGACGCGAAAGCAGCTTCAGAGAAAGCTCTAGCGGATCTGAAAGCCGCAGCAGATAAAGCCGCAGCAGATAAACTTCTAGCTGACGCGAAAGCAGCTTCAGAGAAAGCTCTAGCGGATCTGAAAGCCGCAGCCGATAAAGCCGCAGCCGATAAAGCCGCAGCCGATAAAGCCGCAGCAGATAAACTTCTAGCTGACGCGAAAGCAGCTTCAGAGAAAGCTCTAGCGGATCTGAAAGCCGCAGCCGATAAAGCCGCAGCCGATGCTAAAACCGCAGCCGATAAAGCCGCAGCCGATGCTAAAGCCGCAGCCGATAAAGCCGCAGCCGATGCTAAAGCCGCAGCCGATAAAGCCGCAGCCGATGCTAAAGCCGCAGCCGATAATCTTCTAGCTGATGCGAAAGCAGTTTCAGAGAAAGCTCTAGCAGATCTGAAAGTAGTTTCAGAGAAAGCTCTAGCGGATCTGAAAGCCGCAACCGATGCTAAAGCCGCAGCCGATAAAGCTCTAGCGGATCTGAAAGCCGCAGCAGATGCAGCCGCCTCGCAAGGCGGTGGCGGTGCAGCTATGGATAAGTCAGTGATCAATACGATCAAGTTAATCATAGGCGCAGGGCCGACTAAGACAATTAGTCTTGACTTAGCCGATAAGTACGGTAATCGAAAAGTTGTTGTCTCGGTCAACACTTTATTCGTAGTTAAAGGTAAGCAGGTTAGGAAGTGGGTTGAAATCTCTTCAGTAAAACTCACATCTAGCGGCCGTGGTTTGGTTAAGACCAAGATTGCACTGCGGCACCAAGATACAATCCGAGTAAGTATCGATGGAGTTGCAATTAAATACATAACTGTCAAATAGCTCTAGCGAGTTATTTGAACAGCGCTGGTTGCCTTCCCAGACTTCGGGGGAGGCAACCTTTGCGTTGCCTCAGAAATATTAGGGTTTAGTTATCAGGATGGGCGTGCACGTTGATTCGCCATACATTTGACGAATCATCGCGGTGTCTGTGTCGCTTAGATGGGATCGGCCGTATGGAGGTTGCCACGGGTCTTCTAAGACACTCGTGAATGCAGATGTAGGGTTTAGATCACCAAGACCTAAGGCATTGCCTAGTTCGTGTTGTACTGAATGTATGAATTGGTTTTTATTTGAAAACCATTTGATGTCAGAGGCTTTTAATTTGATAGTTGCTTTGTAGCGCATTCCATCTGCAATCCATGTATTCCAAAACCCCATTGCGTTTAATTGAATAGCAGATGGCTTCAGAGGGACAAAGCCAATGACAATATCTGGTGATGCCGTTGATTCTACTTCTTGAAATGAAACAGTATCTAAAGCATCGTCCCAGCTTTTAAATGCGATTCGGATCCAGGCATTTTCCTTGTCGCTAAATGGTCGAGCGATAGTCTCATCGTAAATAGATGTGGATCGCGAAGACCAGGTAATACGTAGGTCTCCGCTGCTATTGTCCCATTTGCTGCCAGTAGTGAAATCGGCGATGAACATCTGCTTGAACTCAAAGATGGGGCATTTCTGGGTTATCGCTACGGCTGGATTGGAAGCCAGTGGGCTAATAAAGATTGATAGACAGAGCACAATAGTGGAGAGGGTTTTCAGCTTCACGTGCGGCTCCTGGCAATTGGGAGTGAGGCTGTAATGAGTGCTAGCCCCAGGTTGACTGGAGTGAGGGTAGCCCATATCCAGTCAATGACCAAGCATGCCCATTCGAATGTGAGGCCGAAATCTGGAGGCTTGCAGTCGGTCCAACCTAAAAATCTGACTCTTACGCACGAGCCCCGAGTAAAGTTTTACCTGTGAGCGATCAATTTGAAGAGTTGCTAGTTACTTTTCAACGCCACTTAGAAGTCGAACGCAGTCTTTCTATCCATACGATCCGGGCCTACATGGGCGATTTAACATCCTTGTTGCAGCATCTTGAGGCCCTTGGTGTCACCGCCATTTCAGATTTGCAGTTAGCCCATCTGCGTTCATGGCTTGCTAACCAGCAAGTGAAAGGGGGAGCGCGTACAACGCTTTCTCGCCGAGCAGTTTCGGTTCGCCTATTTACTAAGTGGGCGCTTAAGAACAAATACATCGCAACCGATGTTGGTGTATCACTTGCGACTCCCAAGGGCCATCGAAGCTTGCCTGAGATTTTAGATATCAACGATGCAAAGTTAGCGATGGATTCCATGGCAACACGCGCAGGTGAGGAAGAGAGCCCGATTTCTCTGCGCGATGTTGCGATGCTCGAACTGTTGTATGCAACTGGCGCGCGAGTTGGAGAGCTGTGTGGCTTAGATATTGGGGACATTGATTACAACCGCAACACAATTAGAGTGCTAGGCAAAGGAAATAAAGAGCGAACGATACCTATGGGGCGACCAGCAGTTACTGCATTGCAAACGTGGTTACAAGATGGCAGAGCCGCACTTGTGAATGAGCAATCTGCTAATGCAGTTTTTCTTGGTGCACGTGGCAAACGTATCGACCAACGCACAGTTCGCACCGTTGTGTATGAAGCGCTATCGGCGATAGAGGGCATCGAACGAATGGGGCCACATGCACTGCGTCATTCAGCTGCCACGCATTTATTAGAAGGCGGCGCAGACCTGCGAACAGTGCAAGAAATTTTGGGCCATGCATCACTTGCAACAACTCAGATTTATACCCACGTTTCAACTGCGCGATTGCAAAAAGTATTTAAACAGGCACACCCACGAGCATGAATAAATCTTTAGTTGTCATTCCTACTTATAACGAAGTTGAAAGCATTGGCGCTCTTCTAGTTGATCTCAACAAGTTGCCAGTCGATATTTTAGTAATCGATGATGGCTCTCCGGATGGCACGGCGCAGCTTTGCTTAGCCCACGGAGTTGAAGTCGTCTCGCGTTCTGCAAAAATGGGATTAGGAAATGCTTACCGAACAGGTTTTGCAATTGCACTAGAGCGCGGATATTCCACCGTGATTGAGATGGATGCCGACGGTTCACATAGAGTCGAAGATTTAAAGACAATGATGGAGTGGATCGGCACCAGCGAGCTGTTGATTGGCTCTCGATGGGTAGCCGATGGGGCAATCGAAAATTGGAGTATGTTCCGCGAATACTTATCAAAGAGTGCAAATATCTATGCCAATCTTTTGTTATCCCTGAATGTAAAAGACACAACCTCTGGCTTTCGCATATATAACGCGCAGCTTTTACGGCGGATGGATATTTCTACAATTAAGAGTGAGGGCTATTGCTTTCAGATCGAGATGACGCGGCGGGCTATCGCATGCGGGGGGTCGGTCGGAGAGATACCGATTACCTTCATCGAGCGTGCCCATGGCCAATCAAAAATGTCCTTCTCGATCGCCATTGAGGCCATCCTTCGCATCACAGCATGGGGGCTTTTGCGCCTCATCGGGCGGTAAATCTGCTCGCCTACCTCAGGTAAGATTCCACCTGCACCAGCAGAGCAATCCGCTGGTGACATCTCAGCACTGCCTTGGCCTTAGGGCCAGGTGAATCATCTCGGTCCGTTTATTCGGTCGATGACTCTCAGTGCGACGGGCTTAACAAATAGTTAAGCCAAAACCGAGCGGGTTTTGTTCGTGCTGCATGCACACAAAACCTAAGAAGGAGTATGCCGTCATGGCAGTTGTAACAATGCGAGAGCTCCTCGACAGCGGAGTCCACTTCGGACACCAGACTCGTCGATGGAACCCAAAGATGAAGCGCTTTATTTTCACCGAGCGCAACGGAATTTACATCATCGATATTCAGCAATCACTTGCACTTATCGATAGTGCATATGAGTTCGTGAAGGATACGGTCGCTAAGGGCGGTCACATTCTTTTTGTTGGAACTAAGAAGCAAGCACACGAGCCAATCATTCAGCAAGCAGCACGCGTTGGTATGCCAACCGTTACTGAGCGCTGGTTAGGCGGAATGCTTACTAACTTCCCAACTGTGTACAAGCGTATTCAGCGTCTCAAGGAGCTAGAAGCACTTGAGAACACCAACGATCTTCTTCTTACAAAGAAGGAGCTCTTGATGCTTCGCCGCGAACGCGAAAAGCTTTTCAAGAACCTCGACGGAATTCGTCACATGACCAAGTTGCCTTCAGCAATCTGGGTCGTTGATACAAAGAAAGAGCACTTAGCGGTTCAAGAGGCTAAGAAGCTTGGTATTCCAGTTATTGCAATCTTGGATACAAACTGCGATCCAGATGAAGTTGATTACAAGATTCCTGGTAACGATGATGCAATCCGTTCAATCGGTCTGCTTACTCGCGTTATCACTGATGCGATTGTTGCTGGCCTTGCAGCACGCTCTGCAGTGGTTAAGGAAGAGACTAAGTCTGATGCACCAGCAGAAGTTGCTGCCGGCGAGCCTATGGCTGACTGGGAAAAAGAGATTGCTGCATCAACGCAGGCTCCAGCTGCGTCACAACTAACAAATGACGACGCTGTGTCCGAGGTTCCAGCTCAAGTTGTGACTACAGATTCTGTGTCCCAACCAGTAGAAGGAGAATAATCACAATGGCTGCATATACAGCTGAAGATGTAAAGAGACTTCGCGAAGCAACTGCTGCGGGAATGCTTGATTGCAAGAAAGCACTTGATGAAGCAGAAGGCGATTACGACAAAGCGATTGATTTGATTCGTGTTAAAGGACTCAAGGGAGTTACCAAGCGCGAAGGTCGTCTGACATCTAACGGCGCAGTTGTAGCAAAGGTCGAGGGTAACCTCGGTGTGATGCTAGAGCTGAACTGTGAAACAGATTTCGTTGCTAAAGGCGATCGCTTCGTGGCACTAGCCGATGAGCTTCTTGCTCATTTACAAAATGCGCAATCAGATTCAGTTGAATCATTCCTTGCATCAACTATGGCCAGCGGAAGCACTGTTCAATCAGTCGTTGATGAAGCTAATGCAATGTTGGGCGAGAAGATTGAAGTTCGTCGCATTGCAGTTCTTAAAGACTCACCAGTTGGAATCTATCTACACCGTACAAGTCCTGATCTACCACCACAGGTCGGCGTACTTGTTCAGTTAGCTAAAGATGCTGGCGAAGTTGGAAAAGATATTGCGCAACACATCGCAGCTTTTGCACCACAGTTCGTTAATCGCGAAGATGTGCCTGCAGATCTGATCGAAAATGAGCGCCGCATTGCACACGAGACAGCTATTGAAGAGGGTAAGCCTGAGGCCTCCCTTTCCAAGATTGTCGAAGGTCGCGTGACTGGCTTTGTAAAGGAAGTCTCACTCATTGAGCAGTCCTTTGCTAAAGATGCCAAGAAGACCGTTAAGCAGATTCTCGATGAGGCAGGAACAGCTGTTAAGGCTTTCCATCGCTTCCGCGTGGGTCAATAGGCTTTAAAGGGTTAACGCTTAAGATTTACGTAACGACCTACTAGTTATAAGGAGCACTCATGCCCGGTACACGAGGAACGTATCGGCGAGTGCTCCTTAAACTTTCTGGAGAAGTTTTCGGCGGAGCCAAGGGCATCGGTGTTGATCCCGATGTTGTTCAAGATATTGCTAAACAAATCGCCGATGTAGCACGAACTGGCGTACAAGTTGCCATCGTTGTTGGCGGCGGAAATTACTTCCGTGGGGCTGAACTTCAACAGCGCGGTATGGATCGTGCGCGTGCGGATTACATGGGAATGCTTGGAACAGTAATGAACTGTTTAGCACTCCAAGATTTTCTTGAAAAAGAGGGCGTACAAACTCGCGTTCAGACAGCAATCACTATGGGACAAGTTGCCGAACCTTATGTTCCACTGCGCGCCATTCGTCACTTAGAAAAGGGTCGCGTTGTAATTTTCGGAGCAGGCGCTGGAATGCCTTACTTCACCACCGATACTGTCTCAGCTCAGCGCGCATTAGAAATTGGTGCAGAGGCTCTGCTGCTTGCTAAGAGTGGCGTCGATGGCGTTTATAGCGCAGATCCAAAGAAGGATCCGACGGCAACTAAGTACGACAGCATCACTTATAGCGAAGTCTTATCAAAGTCATTAGCTGTAGCCGATGCAGCAGCTTTTGCGCTCTGCCGTGAGAATCAACTGCCGATCGTGATCTTTGATTTAATGAAAAATGGAAATATTGGTCGCGCAGTGCGCGGTGAGATGATTGGAACCTTGGTCGCTTAAGCGATTGAGGCCGCCGGAAAAGGGAGCAACGATGTCAGATGTAGCCAGTGTCCTCAAGGATGCAGATACCAAGATGGGTAAGGCTGTTGAGGTTGCAAAAGATGATTTCGCTTCAATACGTACCGGTCGTGCTCACCCATCGCTATTTAATAAGATCATGGTTGATTACTACGGTACATATACAGCGCTTTCACAGTTAGCATCGATTCAAGTTCCTGAAGCACGCATGGCAACTATCGCGCCATTTGATAAAGGTGCAATGGCTAATATTGAAAAAGCTATTCGAGATTCAGATCTAGGCGTAAATCCTTCCAGTGATGGCTCACTTATCCGAATTAATTTTCCTCAACTCACAGAAGAGCGACGCAAGGAATACATCAAGGTCGTAAAGGGTAAGGCTGAAGATTCAAAAATTTCCATGCGCAATATCCGCCGTGCAGCTAAAGAAGCTATCGAAAAAATGGAAAAAGATGGCGATGTCGGAAAAGACGATGTTGCTCGTGGTGAAAAAGAGCTTGAGAAAATTACTGCAGACCATGTCGCACAGGTCGATGAAATGTTTAAGCATAAGGAGACCGAACTCCTAGAAATCTAAGGAGTTTTACGTAAATGTCTGATATTCATTCGATTAATGATGCGATCAATAAACGTGCAGGAAGAAAACTCCTTCCTTCTATCGCCGTATCGCTTTCATTAATCGCTTTGATCTGGTTCGCACTTGCCTATCATCGTGAGATATTCGCTTGTGTGGTCGCCACCGCGGTTTTGCTCGGCATTCGAGAAATTGTGCGAGCTTTTAAAGTTCGTGGAATCTACCTTTCCATAAACGCACTTATTCTCGCTTCATTAGCGCTTTCATATGCAACTTGGAACGGGGGAGTCGCAGGTCTTGCAGTTGCAACTGCAATTGCGCTTCCGGTTCTGCTCATTCAATTACTTACCAGAGGCCCAGGAGGCTTTGTTGCAAGTGCTACCGCCACGGTTTTCTCGGTGCTTTATTTACCCTTCCTAGGTGGCTTTCTCATTCTTCTAGCTCGAACCAGTACCGGGTTAGAGCGCGTTATGACATTTGTAGTCTTAGTTGGTTGCAACGATACTTTTGGTTACGTTGTCGGAGTTTTATTTGGCAAACATCCACTCGTCCCAATGATCAGTCCAAAAAAGAGCTGGGAAGGCCTTGTTGGTTCTTTGGTATTTACGGTCACGGGCGGAATTTTGGCCTTCACCTACATCATGAAAATGCATTGGTGGATTGGCGCAGTTGTTGGCCTAATGATTGTCTTTACGGCAACATGTGGCGACTTAATCGAGAGCGCAATGAAGCGCGATTTAGCCCTTAAAGATATGGGATCTCTGCTGCCTGGCCATGGTGGAATGTTAGATCGTCTCGATTCAGTTTTAATCTCAGCACCGGCGTTGTGGTTAGCCCTTGAGCTCGTGAAAGCGTGGTTATGAGTATCCCTGAAGTTAATTTAGTTTTTGATGAACCAGTTCAACGTAAAAAAGTTCCTAAGCACTTAGCAGATTATTCACCGCAAGAGCGCCGTGAAGTTGCCAAGACTTTGGGTCTGCCAGCATTTAGAGCGACTCAAGTTGCAACGCATTACTTTTCACATTTAGCAGATGACCCACAAACATGGACTGATATTCCCGCAGAGATGCGTCAAAGTATCGCCGACCAATTAACACCAAAGCTTATTGAGCTGGTTCGCTCTGTTACATGTGATGACGGCATGACTCGTAAAGATTTATGGAAGTTACATGATGGAACTTTGGTTGAGAGCGTATTAATGCGCTACACCGATCGGGTAACAGTCTGTATTTCTTCGCAAGCCGGGTGCGGAATGGGTTGCCCATTCTGTGCAACTGGACAAGCTGGACTAACTCGTAATTTGAGTGCCGGTGAAATCACAGAACAGATTGTGGCTGCAGCCCGTGCATGCGCCAACGGCGAACTTCCAGGTGGACCAACTCGATTATCAAATATTGTATTTATGGGAATGGGTGAGCCTTTAGCTAATTACAACGCGGTCGTGCGAACCCTTCACAATATTATTGATCCTGCACCCGATGGTCTTGGAATTAGTGCTCGCTCGGTTACGGTTTCAACCGTTGGCCTGGTCAATGGAATTGAGAAATTAACTGAAGAAGGTCTTTCCGTTACTTTGGCAGTTTCTCTGCACACACCTGATGATGAACTGCGCGACACATTGGTCCCCATTAACTCACGGTGGAAGATTAAAGAAGTGCTGGCGGCCGCCGATGCATATGAGAAGAAGACGGGTCGGCGTTACTCCATTGAATACGCCCTTATCCGCGATATTAATGATCAATCATGGCGCTCAGATTTATTGGGTCGTCTGCTAAAAAATCGCAACGCCCACGTCAATTTAATCCCGCTCAACCCCACTCCTGGCTCAAAATGGACGGCTTCTAGGCGCGAAGATGAGGCGGAGTTTGTTCGAATCCTGGAAGGGTATGGCGTGCCCGTAACTGTTCGAGATACCCGTGGCCGCGAAATCGATGGAGCGTGTGGCCAATTAGCGGCGGCGGAAAAAACCAGAACCGACTAGTTAGCTTTTCCCGCACTTGGTAGGCTCACGGCTATGGAAAAGTTAACGAACTTTATTAATGGTCACTCTGTCGACAGCACGTCCGGAGAGACAACAACACTTATAAATCCATCAACGGGTGAGGCCTTTGCAACTGCTCCACATTCTAATGCTGCCGATGTTGATGCCGCTTTTAGCGCAGCAAGTAATGCATTTCCGGGTTGGAGAGATTCAACACCATCACAACGCCAACGCGCGCTATTAAAAATTGCCGATGCCATTGAAGAGCGTCAAGCAGAGGTCATTGAGATTGAATGCCGCAATACCGGAAAGCCAAAATCTTTAACAACATCGGAAGAAGTTCCACCGATGGTTGATCAAATTCGTTTCTTCGCAGGTGCTGCACGAAACTTAGAGGGAAAGTCTGCCGGTGAATATATGCCAGGGATGACATCGATGATTCGCCGCGAACCAGTGGGAGTTATTGGACAAGTAACACCATGGAACTATCCAATGATGATGGCCGTTTGGAAATGGGCGCCGGCAATCGCAGCTGGTAACACAGTTGTGTTAAAGCCAAGTGATACAACTCCAGCATCAACTGTATGGATGGCACAACTCATGTCGGAGTTTTTGCCAGCCGG
>CAFBQC010000056.1_pt1 | contig 9452 bp, 9 predicted proteins | sample 7269891 | NCBI WGS metagenome assembly CAFBQC01 (sample SAMEA6814167, study PRJEB35770) | freshwater metagenome | biome: Freshwater; feature: Freshwater reservoir; material: water | place: Czech Republic | collected 2017-06-27 | depth 30m m
CAAAAGTGCGCCCGACAGAATCGGGATTGATCATTAGCGGGTTTCGCGGTGAAGCGTTGACAACTTGCAACGTGGACAGAACTTCTTAAGCTCCATACGGTCTGGATCGTTGCGGCGGTTCTTCTTTGTGATGTAGTTGCGCTCTTTGCAATCAACGCAGGCCATGGTGATCTTTGGACGTACGTCCGCGCTCTTACTTGCCATGGTCTAACTCCTTCATTGGGTATCGAGGGGCTTAGGTTACCCGAGGCCTCTCAATGCGCGAAATTCGCGCAGGTGGAACTAGTAGCGGGAGCGGGACTTGAACCCACGACACAGCGATTATGAGCCGCTTGCTCTACCAAGCTGAGCTACCCCGCCAGGGGTGTGCTTTGAAAAGATCTCCGTCTAGTGAAGGAGCTCTTTCGAGCCCCCCACCGGAATCGGACCGGTGACCTTTTCCTTACCATGGAAACGCTCTACCAACTGAGCTAGGGGGGCGCTGATTGAGTGCTGAGCGTACAGGCAGATACGGTCTTTCGAAAAATCCCTTTCTTACTGGCCAGGAATGAGTGTGATTTTGCCTGTGGTTTTACGGGCGAGCATCGCTACGTGCGCCGCAGTTGCCTGACTCAAGGGAAAGCTCATTCCAACTACTGGATGGAGCTTTCCGGATCTCACTAACTCAAAGAGTTCTTCAATCACATCGTTCATTAACTCTTTATTGCCGAAGCAGTGTGAAAGCCAAAAACCTGTCACTGTCTTTGAGCCGCCCATTAATACCCCTGGATGAATCGGAGTTGGTGCAGTGCGCGATGCCATTCCAAAGGTAATTAAACGACCGAATGGTGCAAGTACATCCAAACTTTGATCGAAGGTTGTGCCACCGACCATCTCTAAAATTAGATTTACACGCTTACCACCATTTGCAGTTTTAATTGCACCAGCTAAATCTGCAACCGTTGCATCGACTGCAATGTCAGCGCCTAATGAAATTGCAAGATTACGTTTTTCCTCTGTTGAAGCAACAGCGATTACTTTTGCTCCCCACATCTTTGCAAGTTGAATTGCAATTGTTCCAACTCCACCAGCAGCTGCATGGACAACAACGCTTTCACCTGGCTTTACATGTCCAACTGTTTTCAAAATATGCCATGCAGTGGAGCCTTGAACCAACATGCACAACGCTTGTGAATCAGAAACGCCATCAGGAATATCAATCATGGCCGCTGAATGCGCTAAAGCTTTCTCTGCGTATCCCCCACTTGCAACAGGTGCTAATACTCGACGTCCAGAAGCAGTTGTGCCAACAACTTCAATTCCGGGAACTAATGGAAGAGTTTGTGGGGACAAATATGAGTTTTCAGTTTGGTGCGTATCGGCATAGTTAATTCCTATAGCGCTTACATTGATAACTTCAAAACCTTCACTTGCTACTGGATCTGCAAGATCAACGAGCTTCATAGCGTCTGGGCCACCGAATGCGGTGATCTGAATAGCTTTCATTTTTTATCCTTTAACCCATCTGAGTAAGTTGACATTGGCAACGATCGCTCTCGGGAATACCAGCTAGCGCCTCTTCAATGTGCAGGCCACAGCCCGACCATGTTGCTTTATGGCACTGATCACAAGTGACTTGTGAACACATATTTATCTCCCTCAAACGTAGAAGTTCGTCGACCTAGCGCAGTCTCTCATATCCCCGTTAATTGCACCGCAGCAAGCGCAACGCTCCCAACTATTACCCACGCCATAAGTCCCATCACCATGGGGCGAGCTCCAATAGCGCGAATAGCTCTCCAGCGAACTGATGAACCTAATGAAACAAGTCCGGCACCAAGTAAAAGTTTGCTCGTTAAAACAATATCGTCATGCAAGCGCACTGGAAGGTTTACTGTGTTCTGCACAATTGCGACAGCGATAAAGCCTAGAACAAAGAATGGGATCAAAGGAACTTTTTCGCTATTTGTTGCGCTTTCACCTTGTGAGATTAGATAGCGACGGTGGCGAATCGAAAGAATCAAAACAATTGGTGCTAACAAACAAACTCGAGCTAATTTAATAACGACTGCCGACTTAACCGCGTCATCACTCCATACTGAAGCCGTAGCAATCACTTGACCGACATCGTGGACCGCCGCTCCTGCCCAAGCTCCAAATGTTTGATCACTCAAACTTAAGACGTGACCTAAGAAAGGCAAGAAAAAGATTGACAGCGTTCCGCATAGGGAAATTAATCCGATGGCATATGAGGTCTCTTCTTGTGTTGCACGAGTTTGAGGTCGAATTGCAGCAACTGCTGTTGCGCCACAGACTCCAAAGCCAACGCCAATCAATAAACCAAGTTCACCTTTCATTTTAAATAATTTAGAGAGACCAAGAATTCCAAAGATTGTAAAACTGACTACAAGCATTACCGTTAACAAGCCTCTAAAACCGATGGCTTTAAGGGAAACCACGCTTACTTGAACCCCTAACAAAGCCACTCCTACGCGCATAAGTTTTGTTCCAGCAAGTGTCGTAGCGCTGTACGCAAAACGTGGCCACGTACCTAGATTTGCAATCAGAATGCCAAATGCAACGCATAAGGCTAAAGGACTGATGGCAGGTTGAACGTTATGTATCGCAAAAGCAGCGGCAACAATTACTGCAATAAAGGCCAAGCCTGGTGCACTATCAAATTTTCGGCGCACGTTATTCATAACGTAAAACTATAACCGGCCGGCTTGGTGTACTCGCTTGAGGAAATCTTGAGTTTTAAGGTTTTTGGGATTGTGCAACACCTCTTGTGCGGTGCCTCGTTCAAGAATATTTCCAGATTCTAGGAAGCAGACTTCATCGGCCACTTGGGTTGCAAAACCCATCTCATGGGTAGCCAAAACCATGGTCATTCCATCACTCTTTAAGTCACGGACAATGCTCAGGACTTCATTTACTAAAACAGGATCTAGGGCTGAGGTAATTTCATCGAGTAAAAGTAATCGGGGGTTAATAGCAAGGGAACGAATAATCGCAACACGTTGCTGTTGTCCCCCACTTAATCGATCCGGATATTGATCGGCCTTATCTGCTAGATCAAAGCGTTTCAAAAGTGTCATGGCTGCATCAACTGCTTCTTCTTTGCTTTTTAATTGGACTTTAATGGGTGCCAAAGTGATATTTTCTAAAACTGTTTTGTGTGGGAAGAGATTGAAGGATTGAAAAACCATTCCTAACTTGCGACGTACTTCATCAACATTTATCAAAGGATCTGATATTTCAACGCCATCAAGAAAAATCTGACCATCATCGATTGATTCCAGCAAATTAATACAGCGCAGAAGTGTTGACTTCCCGGAACCAGAAGCGCCAATAAGCACGGTAGCCGTGTGCTCTTGAACAGAGAGTGAAAGGTCATTAAGGACCAGTTCGTTGCCAAATGATTTGCGAATGTGTGAGAGTTCAAGGACGTAGGACATCAGATTGCACCCTCTGCATTCTGAGCATTTGTTCGCTGCCTTATTGCCCGATCCGTATAACGGGTCATTGGAATAGTTATTAGCAGAAAGAGAATGGCGGCTACAACATATGGCGTGTAATTAAACGTCCGACTTGCATTGATTTGCGCAGCACGGACCGCATCGGTTACGCCAAGAATAGAGACCAAGCCAGTGTCTTTGAGAAGAGAAACAAAATCATTGAGGAGTGGTGGCACAACGCGCCTAATAGCTTGTGGCAAAACAACGTATCGCATGGTTTGTCCTGAAGTTAAACCCAGAGAGCGTGCGGCGGCTCGTTGGCTGGGATGAATCGACAAGATTCCGCTACGAATAACTTCGGCTACATAAGCAGAATACGTAAGCACAACTGCAACTGTTCCAAGAAAAATTACGTTGCTAGAAATTCCATGTAAACGAAGTGCGGGTACTCCAAAACCAACCAACAAGATAATCAAAATAAGTGGTGCTCCACGGAAAATATCTACATAGGCGGTCGCTAAAAATCTGAAGGGAGTTAGCGCCGGGGATTTAGTTGTGCGCATAAGCGCTAGACCAAGAGCAATCACCCCAATACAGGCACCGCCAATAAAGGTTAATTGCAGATTAATCCAGAGACCGGAAATAACCGTTGGAAAAACTTCACGTCCATAGTTGATATCAAAGAAAGTTTTTTTAACAACAGCCCAACCGGGTGATGTCACGACAATCGTGAGCAAACTTCCAATAACAATGATTGATGAAACTGCGGCAACCACAGCCTGCTTTCGGCTTATGCGTTTGCGCGCTTGAGCTCGTTCTATTTCACGAGAGCTTGGCGACCAAGCAGAGTTAATTCGCTCTGACATGGCCGCCAAACTACCGCCTTTACTTCTTTATTTCGCTTATGGCTTCAATACTGGCGCGCCAGCATCAGTTGCTAGCCACTTTTCAGTGATTGCTGCCAATGTTCCATCAGCAGTAATTGCATCAACTGCTGCAGATACACATGTAGTAAGCGGATTGTCTTTTGATAGCAAAAGACCAAATTGATCACCAGAGCCTGTTGAAGGCAACTGGCCAACGATTAAGCCATTTGTAACTTCGACTCCCGATAGATAGAAGGCTGTAGGTAGATCTACAACTAAGCCATCGATCTGCCCGTTCTTCAGCGCTGATACACCAGCAGCATTATCGTTAAAGACCTGTGGCTTAATTCCGATTTGATTTTGAATCGCATCAAGTGAAGTTGTTCCAACTGCAGCACCAAGCTTTGCATTCTTTAGGTCTGCGATTGAAGTCTTACCTTCAATTTTGCTGCCCTTAAATGAAACGATTGCTTGTGGAGCTGTGTAATAAGGGGAAGAGAAATCAACGGCAGTTGCGCGCTCAGGTGTAATTGAGAACTGCTGCAAATTGAAGTCAAAATTCTTTGCACCCGGAGTTACTGCGCTATCAAAAGTTGTACGGACCCACATGACTTCATCTTGTGTAAATCCGAGTTGCTTTGCAACAGCGTAAGCGACTGCGCCTTCAAAGCCATTTCCTGTCTCAGGTTTATCATCAATAATCCATGGGTAATATGCTGGCTGGCCAGTTGCAATTGTTAGCATGCCCGATTCGACTGTTGCAAGATCTGCCTTTGCGCACGATGAAGCGCTTTCAGAAGTTGCTGAATCGCTCTTTGCGCATCCTGACAAAGTTAATGCAGCCGCAACTGCAAGAACTGTGAGAATTCCAAAATTTTTTTTCACGGTTGCTCCTAAAGGGTAAGTTGATCTGTGCCCAAGGCTAGGGCATTACAAAGCCGCCATCAACAGGCACAGTCACCCCAGATACATATGAGGATGCATCACTTGCTAACCAAATAAGGGTTGATGCAAGCTCTTCCGTTCTGCCAACTCTTTGCGCTGCCGTTAACTGACGGACTAATTCAATTGATTCCTTGGGCATCTGGTCGGTCATCTCAGAAGGAAAGAATCCTGGCGCTAATGCATTAACGCGGATGCCTTTACGGCCTGTCCACTGCGCAGCTAAGTCACGTGTGAGGCCGATAAGACCAGCTTTGCTGGATGCGTAGGCAGCTTGCGGAAGACCACCGGGACGCATTCCTAAAATGCTTGCAATATTTACAATGACTCCACCATTTTTTGCTTGACGCGCAAATGCTTGTGCCATCCAATATGCACCCATCAAATTTACATCGATGACATTCCTAAATTGTTCTGGTGTTTCTGATGTCGCAGGTACTGCGGTTCCGACTCCGGCGTTATTTACTAAAATATCAACTCTTCCAAAGCGTTCAATTGCCAAAGCAATAAGCGCTGTGCAGTCATCGGGATTAGTAACGTCGGTTTGTAAGTAAGCGCAGGATCTTCCTTCAGCTTCTACGAGCGCCATAGTGTCGGGTAAGCGATCAACTCGCCGTGCGCCCAGTACAAGGTCGGCACCTGCTTGGGCTAAAGCCTGTGAAAATGCAACACCGAGCCCCGATGATGCACCTGTGACAACTGCCACTTTGCCATCAAGTCGAAATGTGTCCAAAATATTCATGCGGCTCTCCCTTTTTTAGCGCGATATGCGTACGGTACTACCATGGAGTTCAGTAATAGTTTAAGAGCCGAGAAATATCTAAGTGAGCTTCGTAATTTTATGGAGCAGAAAATTCTGCCATCTGAATCTATTTATCATCAACAACGAAGTGCTTTGATAGAAGCTGGGCAGCCACATGCACTCCCCGCTATTGTTGAAAGCCTCAAGGAAAGCGCGCGATCAAAGGGTTTATGGAATTTATTTCTGCCTGATTCACACGATCCGGCTCATGGCTTAAGCGTTACTGACTATGCAGTTCTAGCCGAGTTAACTGGTTGGTCTCCAGATATTGCACCAGAGGTCCTTAACTGTTCAGCACCTGATACTGGCAATATGGAAGTGCTCCATCTATTTGGCACTGATGAGCAGAAGAAACAATGGTTAGAGCCATTACTGGCTGGTGAGATTCGTTCTGGTTTTGCCATGACCGAACCAGACGTTGCATCAAGTGATGCACGAAATATTGCAACGTCGATAGTCAAAGAAGGTAATAACTACGTTATTAATGGTCGCAAGTGGTGGACAACTGGTGCGATGGATCCAAGGTGTCAGATATTAATTGTCATGGGCGTTACAGACCCAGATGCAGACAGCAACTATCGACAGTCCATGGTGTTAGTTCCCATGAATACTCCCGGAGTAAGTATCGTTAGAAATCTTTCAGTATTTGGTTACATTGACCAGCACGGTCATGCAGAGATTCTCTTTGAAAACGTGAAAGTTCCCGTCGCGAACTTGATTGGTACTCAAGGTTCGGGATTCGAAATCGCTCAAGCACGACTTGGACCTGGGCGCATTCATCATTGCATGCGTGCTATTGGAATGGCTGAGCGATCACTGTCTCTTATGATCGAACGTGCTGGTGAACGCACAACCTTTGGGTCACTTTTGTCACAACAAGGTGTCATCCAAGACTGGATTGCTAACGCCCGAATTGATATCGAGCAAGCACGTCTTTTGGTTTTAAAAACAGCGTGGCTCATCGATACGGTAGGGGCCAAAGCTGCACGTAAAGAAATAGCTGCAATAAAAGTTGTTGTTCCTCGAATGGCTCAAGAGATTATCGACCACGCTATTCAAGTTCATGGTGGTGCTGGAGTTAGCCAGGACACTCCCCTTGCAGCCATGTTCGCAGGAATACGTACGCTACGAATTGTTGATGGTCCCGATGAAGTACATCTGCGCGATATTGCCCGTATTGAGCTTAAGAATCGGCACATTACCAAATAATGACGCGTCAGCTGGGTGATGTACGCACCGAAGATGCATTCGACATTGATGCAGTGCATACATGGTTACTAAAAAACTCTGATATCCCAGGGGATAAACCCGCAGTGCAACAATTTTCTGCCGGTGCATCAAATCTCACCTATCTACTTACTTTTCAAGAACGTGAGTTGATTTTAAGACGGCCTCCTGTGGGTACAAAAGCGGCATCTGCCCACGATATGAAGCGTGAATTCTTTATCCAAAAAACTTTAAAACCAGATTTTCCAATCGCGCCAGAAGTCTTCGCACTCTGCCAAGACCAATCGGTTATTGGTTCTGATTTTTATGTTATGGAAAAAATAAATGGTGTTATCTTTCGACGAAATTTACCGGATGGTGTTAATGTAGAAAAAGATGACATGGAATTGATTGGAAATTCAGTCATCGACGGTTTAGTTGCACTTCATCACGTTGACCCCACATCACTTGCACAATTGAGCAAGGGCCCTGGATATGTTGGACGCCAAGTTGAAGGTTGGTCACGGCGTTATCGAAATGCACTTACTCCCGATGTCCCAGATGCTGAAGTACTCATGCAATGGTTAGACCAAAACCAACCTCAGGATGTTGCGTCATGTGTTATTCACGGGGATTGGCGCTTAGACAATATTGTCTTTAATTTGGATTCAACACCGAAGTTAGTTGGTGCACTCGATTGGGAGCTAGCCACCATTGGTGATCCGCTAATGGATCTTGGCTCATCGATGGCATATTGGATTGATAAAGATGACAGTGGCGCTTTTGCAGATCTGCGCCGCCAACCAAGTCATCTGCCTGGAATGCCAACTCGTAAAGAGTTTGTGGAGAGATATTTGGAGAAATCAGAGTGGGGCTGCGATGACTTTACTTTCTATGAAGTCTTTGGCCTCTTTCGATTAACCGTAATTTTGCAACAAATCTGGGCCAGATACGTGGCTGGCCAAACCACTAATCCAGCCTTTGCAGGATTTGGGGATGCAGTGAATCTACTTATTAACCGAGCGATGAGGATTATTTAATGCGCGCAGGAAGAATCACTATCAGTACACGGCAATTTGAGGTGGTAGATCATCCAGTTCCAGAAGCTGGATACGGTCATGTACGAGTGGCAGTAAAGGCTGCTGGAGTGTGTTTATCTGATGTCCACTTGCTTGATTCAACTCTTTCACCTGGTTACTTAGAAGGTGACGTTGTAACCATGGGCCATGAAGTTGCCGGCATCATCGATCATATTGGTGAAGGAGTTGAGCACTGGAAAGTCGGTGATCGCGTAATTGTCTGTGCCGGAATTAGGGATGAAAAAGGAAGAGTACGAACCCAAGGTTTTGATTTCGATGGTGGTTTTGCAGATTTCATGATTGCTAATGCAGATACATTAGTTGCAATTCACGAACAACTAAGTTTTGAAGAAGCCTGCATCATCCCTGATGCCGTTTCAACACCATGGGCAGCAATTACTCACACTGCACAAATGCGCGCTGGGCTTTCGAGTGCAGTTTTTGGAATTGGTGGACTAGGAATTCATGCAATTCAACTTCTTAAAATAATTGGCAGTACTCCGATTATTGCAGTTGATCCATTGCCACTTGCACGAGAGCGTGCGTTAGGTATTGGTGCAGATGTAGCTCTTGATCCAGCCGATCCAGAGTTTGCGAAGAAAGTTCGTGCGCTTACTAATGGCCGTGGGATTGATGCAGCCTTTGATTTCGCAGGCGTCAATGCAGTTCGCGTTCAAGCTCTCCCTCTGCTTGCAGAAGGCGGCAAGTTAATAATTATTGGAATTGCGAGTGAGCCAATCACTATTCCCAGTGACATGGCCTTTGTATATAAGCGAAACCAAATTCTTGGGCACTACGGTTCAGAAGTGCATCACACACAAGAATTAGTTGAATTAATAAGAGCTGGAAAACTCGATCTTTCCGGCTCGATTACCTCTGTGCTTACGCTAGAAGATGCAGCCAAGGCCTTGAACCAACTGGCGCTTAAGACAGATAACCCCATTCGAATAGTTCTGCGTCCATAAGATCTATCTGGTGGCGGGTGAAGGATTTGAACCTTCGAAGGCAGAGCCGGGGGATTTACAGTCCCCTCCCATTGGCCGCTCGGGCAACCCGCCAAGGTCGAACAAGTAGTGCGGCAATTATGGATAGTGCGAAGGGAAAGGATACCTTAGGCACG
>CAFBQC010000070.1_pt1 | contig 6863 bp, 8 predicted proteins | sample 7269891 | NCBI WGS metagenome assembly CAFBQC01 (sample SAMEA6814167, study PRJEB35770) | freshwater metagenome | biome: Freshwater; feature: Freshwater reservoir; material: water | place: Czech Republic | collected 2017-06-27 | depth 30m m
AGTACCAAATGACACATTCACATACACCGTTTATACAACTGATTCAGGAACTGGTGCAGTGGAGAAGTCAACTTACTCTCGTCCAGATATGCCAGCGAAGGGATTACCAAACTAATGAGAACTCCTACATTTAAATCACGCGCATTTGCGTTCATTTCAGCAACCTCGTTGCTTGCAGCGTTAGTTGTTGTATCACCAGCGACAGCTGCTGTTGCAACCGGACCAACATGTGATGGAGCAACTCCAGTACAAAAATGTACTGGAACGACCTCTGACGGTGCGCTCTATGAAATGCGCGTTCCTGCAACGTTCAATGGCACAGTCACAATCTGGTCACATGGATTTGGATCTAATACCTCCTTTCCTGCAGCTGGATTAACTATTGATTCATCAGCTCAAATTGCACCCGCCAATAATCCTGTACTCGTTAAGTATCTAACCGATAAAGGCGTTGCAGTTATTGGCTCTGGTTTTAGCACTCAAGGGTGGAATCTTGATGAAGCAGTAAAGACAAATACTGAACTCGTCGGAATCTTTAAGGCTAAGTTCACTGACACAAAGAAGGTTGTCGCATGGGGTTACTCCATGGGTGGAGGAATCACTCAAGCATTTGCTGAGCAACATCCAGAGCTATTGTCAGCTGCAGCTGTTATGAATCCAGTTGATGCATGGGATGCTCAAAGCAAGTACTTCGTAGATCTACTGTGGCTACTCAAGAACTGGTTTGATCCATCAATTCAATTGACTGGTTATGCCGCTGGTGTTGCTGGCGATATGCAGATGCTGGGCGACATTCAAAAGTACACAGCCATACTGAAGTCACTTCAAGCAAGCGTTGCAACAGGTGCTTGGCCAACAACGTCAAGCAAGTCTGCATTAGCGCTTCAATCAGCTGGAATTCCATCACGCAGCGCCCTTCTTCTGATTGGTCGCTTAGCTGGAATTAGTGCACAGAGCTCATCATTTGATGGCATTGCTGGTCCAGCTACATCTGCTGTAACTGCATGGCCACTTGCTTATGCTCCAGCACTTGGAACTCTTGAGAACATCAGCGCTGTCATTGGCTACGCTCTTCTAGGCGCTCGCGATATGCAGTCCAAGATGGGTGGCAGTAACTTTGATAACTCCACAACGGATTATTCAAAGCAATTAAGTGCGGCAGATCGTGCAATTTACAACGCCGGCTTCAGTGGAAATACTGCAATTGCCGGAATGTTATCTACGCTTAATCCATTGAACCCAGATGCACCTCGCATCAAGGCTGACGCTGCAGCTTTGGCGAAGTCAAAGGCGACGATGTATCAAAGCACTGGCAAGATCAAAGTCCCAACAGTTGTCCTTATGGGTCAGAACGATCCAGTAGAACCTGCTGGAATCGTGCAGCGCATGGCAGATCTATATGAGCAAGATTTCGCTGCGGCGAAAGAGGCTGCAAAGGCTGCTAATCAATCAAGTGGATATGTTGCACCTCGACGTCAACTTGCTGTGCTGTGGAGCGTAACTCCAAAGACTTGGTCTAAGTTCACTGCAGATGGATTACCAATTCCAATTGCAGGAACTCCAGGAACTGGACATACAAACTTCACTGCCGCTCACTACAAATTCGTCATCGACGCCGCTCTCACAGCTGCATCGACCGGAGCTCTTCCATACAAGCTAGAGGTCAATCAATCGTTCAAGAAAATGTTGTTAACAATTGATCGTACTTCTGCATATGCTTGGATGAAGCATTACACAACTAACTAATCGCTAGTTCGTTAGTACAACAAAGAGGGGCCTGGGAAACCAGGTCCCTCTTTGCTTTACTATTAATACCTAATGATTACAGTTGCAAGCCCTGAAGCGATGTTCGCCCTTGGCTCCTCACTTGCCCAGCATCTGCGAGTTGGAGATCTAGTGCTGCTAAACGGTCCTTTAGGCGCGGGAAAAACAGTTTTAGCCCAAGGCATCGGAAGTGGACTTGGAATTGATGACATAACCTCACCCACCTTTGTTATATCTAGAGTTCATAAAGCTCTTATTCCAATGATTCATGTGGATGCTTATCGTTTACTGGATACAAATAATCCCAGCCTTTATTTAGATGATTTAGATTTAGATACAGAAAACGCAGTAACTGTTGTCGAATGGGGCGGAGCAGAGTCAGCGCGACTCAATGATGATCGCCTAGAAATCACGATTGATCGTAGCGATGACATTCGACAGGTGAGCATTGCATGTATAGGTAAGCGCTGGGATGGTTTTGTTCTATGACAATTTCATTAGCAATTGATACATCAACTTCCCGTACATGTGTTGCCATTATCGAGGATGGTGCGCTTTTATGGAGTGGACATAAAGATGGCGCGACTGCGCATGGTCCAGCATTACCATCTTTAGTATCAGAGGCAATTAAAGGTCATGCTATTGATGAAGTTGTTGTCGGTATGGGACCTGGACCTTTCACGGGTTTGCGTATCGGAATTGCTTTTGCGCGCAGCTTTGCTTTATCGAGAAATATAGAAGTGCGAGGCGTATGTTCACTCGATGCAATCGCAGCGCAGGTTACATCTAAGGATTTCATTATTACTGTTGATGCCCGTCGTAAAGAAGTTTATTGGGCGCGCTATGTAGATGGAGTGCGTGTTGGTAATCCAGCAGTTAGTTTTCCGATTGATGTTGTTGGTAATGAGATACGTAACAATCTCTTTCCAGATTTGATTGCCTTAGTTGCATTGAAACAAGAGTTTGCCGAACCAATTTACTTGCGACATCCAGATGCAGTGGCGACGTCAGATAGATGACAACTTTTCGAGAGGCCTCTGTTCTAGATCTTCCCGTTCTAGTTTCTATGGAAAAAACCTTATTTGCAGACTCACCATGGTCGATGGGGCAGTTCAAAGAAGAGTTCAAAGGCGTCCCTCGTACACACTTCTTTCTTGTAGCAGTAGATGATGCCAATGAAATTATCGGTTATGCCGGAGTTATGGTCCCAGCCCCTGGTGTTGAAGCCGATGTATTGACTGTGGGGGTACTGGCGGCGCATCGTAAAGCCGGCATAGGAAAGGCCTTTATGGCGCAGTTAGAGAGTTGGGCTATCAACAAAGAGTCCAATGCAATGATGCTAGAAGTTGGAGTCGAGAACGCTGCGGCAATCGCCCTATATCAGCAACTCGGTTATCAGGAAATCTCAGTGCGAACTAACTATTACGGAGCTGGCCTCGATGCACTTGTTATGCGAAAAGAGTTGCAATGACTGCGCCAATAGTTTTAGGAATCGAAACTTCATGTGATGAAACTGCTGTTGGTATTGTGCGCGGCCGCACTTTGCTAGCAAATGTCATTGCATCAAGTGTTGCAGAGCATGCACGCTTTGGCGGAGTAGTTCCAGAGATTGCCAGTCGTGCACATCTAGAAGCTATGCAGCCAACCATTGAGAAAGCACTGAAAGATTCCAAGCTCACACTCAAGGATATTGATGCAGTTGCCGTTACCGCAGGTCCTGGTTTAGTCGGCGCACTTTTAGTTGGGGTTAGCGCAGCAACTGGCTTAGCTCTTGGGCTGGATAAACCTATTTATGCAGTTAATCATTTAGCCGCTCATATCAGCGTCGATTTCTTAACACATGACGAACCTTTAGATCCAACTATTGCGCTCTTAGTGAGTGGCGGTCACTCATCGCTTTTACAAGTCGATGACATAACCGCATCAATTACTAAACTTGGTGCAACGATGGATGATGCAGCCGGTGAAGCTTTCGATAAAATTGCACGTGTGATGAAGTTAGGTTTTCCAGGCGGCCCAGCAATCGATGCATTAGCGCAAACCGGAGATGCACAGGCAATTGATTTTCCTCGCGGTCTCACTACATCTAATGATTGGCAGACCCGTCCTTACGATTTTTCTTTCTCAGGGTTAAAAACCGCAGTCGCTAGATATTTGGAGGCAACACCTGATTATGCAAAGGCCAATGTGGCGGCATCTTTCCAAGAGGCGATCGTCGATGTTTTATTGTTGAAATCTTTGGCCGCGTGTAAGGCGACAGGAATTAATTCGCTAGTAATAGCCGGGGGAGTTGCAGCTAACTCCCGTTTGCGGGCGCTAGCTATGCAGCGCTGCGAAAAGGCCGGCATTCGCCTTCGGATTCCAGCCCCTGGCCTGTGCACCGACAACGGTGCCATGGTCGCAGCCCTTGGCTCCCTGATGGTCGCAGCTAACCGTGCCCCCAGCCCAATCGCCTTTGATGCCGATTCCAGCCTGCCAGTGGGGGTTATAAGCCTGTCCTAGACCCGATTTGCCCTTGAGAATAGGCACCTCTAACCTTGCGTTAGCACTCACGGGCCCACACTGCTAACTAGGCCCGCACGAGGAAAACAACGCAAAGGGAGTTATGGACATGGCCATTAAGCCACTTGAAGATCGCATCGTTATCAAGACCAGCGAGGCTGAGACAACTACAGCATCAGGTTTAGTTATTCCAGATACAGCTAAAGAGAAGCCGCAAGAAGGCGTTGTCATCGCTGTAGGACCAGGTCGCTTTGATGATGGCGTACGCGTTCCAATGGATGTCAAAGTTGGAGACGTTGTTCTCTACAGCAAATACGGCGGAACTGAAATCAAGCATGGTGGAGATGACCTCTTGGTGCTTTCAGCTCGCGACATTCTCGCTGTAATCGAGAAGTAAATGGGAAAGTCCCTTCAATTCGACGATAACGCTCGTCGAGCAATGGAACGTGGCGTCAATATTCTTGCCGACACAGTCAAGGTAACTCTTGGGCCTAAAGGTCGTAACGTAGTTATCGCTAAATCATTCGGCGCTCCAATCATCACAAATGATGGTGTGACAATTGCTAAAGAGATTGAACTCTCTGATCCAGTTGAAAACATGGGCGCACAGTTAGTTAAAGAAGTTGCAACTAAGACCAACGATGTCGCCGGTGATGGAACTACAACTGCGACTGTACTTGCGCAGGCAATGGTTAAAGAAGGTATTCGCAACTTAGCCGCTGGTGCACAGCCAATGGATATTAAAGCTGGAATCGAAGCTGCAGTTGCTGCAGTCTCTGAAAAGCTTCGCGCACAAGCTACGCCCGTAAGTGGCAAGGCACAGATTGCCGATGTTGCAACTATCTCTGCACAAGATCGCGCAATTGGAGATCTAATCTCTGAGGCAATGGATCGCGTCGGCAAAGATGGTGTCATCACTGTAGAAGAGGCATCCACAACTGGTTTGGATCTGGAATTTACTGAAGGTATGCAGTTCGATAAGGGCTACATCTCTCCTTACTTTGTTACAGATCAAGATCGCATGGAGTCAATCCTTGAAGATGCTTACGTACTAATCTCAGCGGGAAAGATCTCTGCGCTCGCAGATTTGCTACCAATTCTTGAGAAGGTATCGGCTGCATCAAAGCCACTATTAATCATCGCCGATGACATCGAAGGTGAAGCCCTCTCTACGCTAGTTGTTAACCGTATGCGCGGAGTCTTTGCTTCAGTTGCTGTTAAGGCACCTGGCTTTGGTGATCGTCGTAAGGCAATGTTGCAAGACATCGCAACCCTTACTGGCGGACAAGTTATCTCTGCTGAAGTTGGAATGAAGTTAGATGCTGCGACTCTTGAAGACTTAGGGCGCGCACGTCGCATCGTGGTCTCAAAGGATGCAACAACGATTATCGAAGGCGCTGGAGATAAGGGAGCAGTCGCTGCTCGCGTTTCAGAGCTTCGCAAGGAGATTGAAAACTCTGACTCCTCTTGGGATAAAGAGAAGTTGCAAGAGCGTGTAGCCAAGCTTGCTGGTGGCGTCTGCGTTATCAAAGTTGGTGCGCACACTGAGGTTGAACTCAATGAGAAGAAGCACCGACTTGAAGATGCAATCTCAGCAACACGTGCAGCAGTTGAAGAGGGAATCGTTGTTGGCGGAGGCGCAGCACTTGTGCATGCAGCCGATGTTCTACAAGGCGATCTTGGATTCACTGGCGATAAAGCAGTAGGTGTTCGTTTAGTTCGCAAGGCATGCGATGAACCACTTCGCTGGATTGCAGAAAATGCAGGACTTGAAGGCTACGTCGTAGTTGCAAAGGTTCGCGCAATGAAAGATAACGAAGGCTTTAATGCAGCAACTGATGTCTATGGCGATCTTGCAAAAGATGGCGTCATCGATCCAGTAAAGGTAACGCGTTCAGCACTTGCTAACGCCGCATCTATCGCAGCAATGTTTATTACAACTGAAGCAGTTGTATTCGAACGTCCTGCCGATGCACCAGCCGAGGCTGGAGCTAACGGCCATTCACATGGTCCAGGAGGACACTCACACTAATAGATGTAATAAAAAAAGCCCCTCGCACTGTGCGAGGGGCTTTTTTTCTTAGGAGGAGGGAAAACTAAGATGCATGAGAAATATCTGGGGCCACATCTTTTCCAATAATGACAAGGCGATCATCTTCAGATAAGCCGCCCCAGATTCCATAAGGCTCTTGAACTGCTAATGCATGAGTGCGACATGCGAGCAGCACCGGGCATGAGGCGCAGATCGCTTTAGCGGTATTTTCACGGTTGCGCCGACGTGGGCCACGCTCTCCATCTGGGTGAAAAAACATCTCAGCTGGAAGATCACGACAGGCACCCTCATACTGCCACTCCCATTCATCGGCAACGGGGCGGGGTAATCTGGAGAGTTCGGCCATAGGTAGACCATACAACCGCTTCATAAGTTGTTCAAGTAAGGTCGGTTCACGAGCGCTTCGCGGGCGTGTTTGGGGTGGCTTAATAGCTCTCCAGACGCAACGATACGTCTATGACGCCCAATGACGAGCTCTTAACGGTCTCCGCCGTTGCTCGCAGAATTGGGATAGCACCAGCCACGCTTCGAACCTGGGATCGCC